>Ga0209367_1002018_pt1 | contig 26222 bp, 16 predicted proteins | sample WorMetLIZISLAND2_FD_187412 | JGI IMG/M metagenome (GOLD analysis project Ga0209367, IMG submission 187412) | Marine gutless worms symbiont microbial communities from Max Planck institute for Marine Microbiology, Germany - Olavius geniculatus... ... | reverse complement strand
GGAAAATTTTCCCCCCCCCCCCTCTAATTTCCCCCAATCGGACTTAGGGCGCCGGGCGGACTCACATTGGGCTTTGCCCCAAATTTCTAGTTTGAGAATGTCTTCTGTAGCTGACTGGTAGTTTTTGTTAGTGTCATGTCAGTTATGTTGTTGGCCACATGCTTTCATAATTATTCGCACGATCTGGCATAATGTGTGAACACCACAATCATTAGTTTGATGCGAGAAGTTCCTTTTTTATGCTCATTCTCGACTTAACAGAGCTGCCGCCAGCAGCTTCCAGGTACTTGACACACTTCATATCACCATTTACGGCATGTATACACTGGACGGCTCACTTTGATTTATGCAGGGGCGTCTACTTTATTGACAGATGGTGCGATTTGGGGGGTAGGTTACTTCCTGGCAGCACTGAGGAAATTGGACGCCTCTGGATTCTTGAGCCAGCCACTCTCAGTGTTCGAATTATTTCTGCACTGTAACGCTGAGCGCTAAAATGGTGGTGCCATATTGTCTCTAGCGCTGATATGTCCCAGCGCCATAATGGTGAGCGCTGAAATGGCAGCGCCGCAACGGTCGCACTGAAACGGCGGCGCCGTAATGTCGTACCGATCTCTAAAATCATGATTAATTTGTTGTTTAGTGTTTTTGTTGTAGATGTTACAGTATTCGCTGTTTTGTAGATGTTGCACCTTCATATCTGCTCTCTGTAGAGAAGGTGAGCTTTGTTGTTCATCATAAATGTTTTTGAATCGTGTTTTCTGCAGAATTGTACAATTTCAGGTTTATGTACATAATAGACACCTATCATTTTTATGAGATGTCTATTGTTAGTAGGAAATATGTAGTAAATTGACTAGTTTATGATGGTACATTTTTGTTTGAATTTTACATTATGTTAGTGTAGTTTGTGCATAGTGGCATATGTAGTCATTACTGAGACAGCTGATCAACGTGCTCTTTCTGTGTGTAACTAAGCCTTTTCTACGCTAATTCTTGTAGTGAAATAGTTGAGAGACAGTTGGGAATTCAAGATGCCTTGTAACTTTTGTAGTTTTTATGGTTGGTGCCTCAATGTGCTCGATGTAATGCATTCAGAAAACTAATGTCTCAGTTACAGTGGCAATTGCAGTGATTGTCGTGAAATAAGCTTTGGTTCGTTCCGTTGTTGTCAGTGACTGAAGATTTTATAGTAGTCATTTGTACCAAAAAATAATGACACTTGACTGAAAAAAACCACAGGAAACCGGATGGATCGCTCAACTGTGTGGTGAAAACTGTAGATCTTGTTCACATGTGTTTATGTTTTATCTTTTGAGATAACAAACAAGTGATTAGTTCATTGCTTGATTGATTTATATGTGCAGCCAGAAGTTGGCGACCCTGAGAAGCAGGCATTCATTGACCTAGCCGGAGCTGATGGAGAGATTGATGCATTTGAACTGAAAGATATTTTGAACAAGGAGTTTAAAAAAGGTACTTTTTGTAACTTGTTGGAGCTGGGTTGATTAATCATACAGGTTTATAGATTGTCACTTGTTCAGTAATACTTATGTATTGTTACATGAAGATAGCATGCATTGTGAATTTTGTGATGGTGAGTGAATCTTTTACGGAGGAGTGTTGCTAGTTTTTATGTGCGACAGCAGGTACTGCTATAGCACATTTTAGCCATTGCAGTTCTGTCTGTCTGTGCATCTGTCCGTCACACAGATGGATCAGTCAAGAATGGTGCAAACTAGAATCACCAAATCTTCACTTTTGGCTGCCTGGAAGACTCTAGTTTTAGAGTTCGTAAAGCTTGTTCAAAAATTCGAAAGGGTCACTTTGAGCGGGGGCACTACATGAGAGGGGGTAAGGAAAGTTTGTGATTTTTAGCCAATTAGTCGTATCTCAGAAAGGGTTCGAGATAGGGCCAAGGTTACTGTTAATCAGTAATAGGAAGCTGTATACTGGCTTTTGATTGGCACCGAAATTAATGACCTTGGATGACCTTGAACGTTAAAATAGGAGTTTATTGACTTTTTGGCCATTTCCGGCTGCGACACATTTCCACAGCGAATTGCGCCAAAATCACTACAAATAGTCCAGGACAACATGCATATGAAATTTTTGACATTCAACATAGTTTTCACTAGTTTATATTTCGGCCATTTCTATTATAATAATAATAATAATAATAATAATAAACGAATTTGTATAGTACCAGTATGTCGATCGACTTCAGAGGCGCTGGAGTCTTCCGTATGGGAGTGTCAAACTCACTTAGGTACAAAGTGGACACTTTCACTTGCTCCAACGGCAGCAGCCGCACGAGACCAGTCGTGCCATCTGGTGTATGTTAGCTGGGCTTTTTTGTTATTTATAGACAAAGTAGCAAAATCTTCTGTGACATGAACTTTGCTCAGTTTGCTCAAGCATAGATACTGATTGACAAAGCAAGTTCAGTCTCTGTTACTGTTGGCTTTAATTTGGTCAAGACATAATATGGCATTACTGGTAGGCTATATATAAAACCGATTGATTATTGTTTAATGCAGACTTCAAGTTTGAAGAGTTCTCTACTGATATCACTCGTGCTTTGGTTGCCATGAGAGATGTATCCTTTCAGTCGCCAGTTGGCTCACCTGAACTTTCTACACAGTAAGTAAGTAAGTAAGTAAGATTATTTAGAAGGGGCAATTTAACAATAGCCACAATGCGCCGCACTCTGAACGCCCGAACAAAAATGTCTTTAACTGTCGTTTAAACTGTTTACAGTTAATGTCAGTTTGTCGCAGATGAGCTGGCAGACTGTTCCACAGCCTCGGACCTGCAGCAGCAAAGCATCTGTCTTCATAGCTGCTGCAGGTCTTTCTGATGACACATGTCCTTGAGTTGGCAGAGCGCAGCTGACGACGACCTTCGTCGGAGACCAGCTGACAGTCGGCGGCCAGGTAAGGTGGAGCCATACCGGACAGTAACAAGTAGACCAGAGTAGCCATCTTGAAGTCCACCCGACGCCGAACCGGAAGCCAGTGCAGCTCCTGTAGCACCGGCGTTATGTGGTCATAGCGTCAAGCTCCCGACACCAAACGTGCAGCCGCATTCTAAACAGACTGCATGCATGCATCATGTGGTCCGTTGCTGTTTGCTGAACTTAGTGTTTGAGCAACTTGACTGAAGTTGTCAGATGGATATGTCGGGAAAACTTGGGTTTGACGACTACAAACGACTTTGGGCAGATTTGCTGCTGTGTAAGGTGAGTGATGTAATGTGTATTTGTTGCTGCGAACTGTGGTGGTGTCGTAAGTCGGTAACGTTTTGGCATCAGTCAACATACTTGCTCTACACGGGACCTTGTAGGTACCTGGATGGGTGGCTGTCTATTTCAGCCAGTCACCACTCTGGTCAACTCAGCCTGGCCATCCCTTCATAGGCAGAGTGAATACCAGTGAAAGTTTGGACATAAACAAGCACAGTGCACGATACACTAGGCCCACATGCATTGTCTTGTAGTGTAAACTGGTGTCTGGCCGAGGGCTAAGGAAATGGAGATCACTGCTGGCTCATGATCCTTGTGGCCTGAGAAGTTCTTTATATTTTGTGGAAATGATATTACACTCTGTAAGGTTTGGTTGTCCATGTTCACCAACGTTTTTTGGCCGATTTTGATGGTCATGTGTTTTTGTTTTGGAAAACCATGGAATTTTGCTTTTTTGATCTTACAAAGTCTGGAAAAATGGTGTTGTCACGTCTGTGTGAAACTTGGTTTTTTGACATATATGTTTCTGTGTGTTGACAGAGAGCTTTTATGGCTTTGGATGCGGATAACAGCGGGCATTTTAACAAGTCTGAGTTTCACCGATCTCTTACCACACTTGGTGTGTACCGTGGCATCTGGATGCAGAAAATTATTAGAGCGTGTTGATTTGTGAAAAAAATAGTCATTTTTATTTCAGTTTGGAAACAGTATTGTCATATTGTCGGATTTAGCAGGGATGTTGCTCTGTTTACTGGATACTACCTAAGTTGAAGTACAACTGAACGGCCGAGTGAAAATGTTTAAGTGAAGTAAGTGTTGCATTGCTGTTATATACACCACATACACTGTGTCTCATACCTGATACCTTTTGCAATAACTCCAACAGTCCTGGTTCAATAGCAATAGTTTTTGACAAAAATAATCGTTAGAGAATCAGCACTTAATAGCATGTGTTACTTTGGGAGAAATTTTAAGAACAGAGTACCAGCTGAGGTTTTCCTGTGGCAACTGCACTGCAGTACTCCAACGAATCAACAACGTCAATTAAAAAATCGATAAATGTTATAACGCCAATGTTTGAAGTTGAACGAACTGTTGATTAGCAACATCATAGTCAGAAGTTACAGCAGATGTTCAAAGTGCTGTCCCTTTACTCGAACACAGGCCTGGAGACGTCTTCTCCATTCAGACCAGACCTCCACCAATTAAATACCTTAAGCTGGTACCCCGTTTTATGAAGTATCGTAAGCCCGTAACACACTACGATATTGAGTACCTTTTGACGATTTTCTCAGCTAATCATTATTATTATTAGGCACAGTTTGTTGGAGTTATTTCAAAACGTAATAGGGGTCCGGTTTTTTTTGAGACATAGTGTACATTGCATCTTTCATTTAGCCAGTATTTTATTCAGTATCTGTATTATGATAGTTTGACTGATTTTCATGTGTTTCATGCAAGCTGCAAATTAATAGCTGTTTCTGTTTGCGCAAATGTGTGCAGGTTTGAATGTCAGTGAGAAAACAGAGAAGGCGTTATTGATGCGATACAGTAATAAGAACGGCAATATAACGTTCAATGACTTTGTGGCATGTTACGTCAAACTGAAAACAATGCTTAGTATGTATTATTGCTCACCTAACAGTCTTTTTTCAATATCCTTGACCATTTTGGTTGGTTTATGTGGAACTGTCTCCAAATAATCAATGTCTGGTGTATTTCAAGTGAGGTCTTACATGTACATACAAGGGGTGTTCATAAAGTTTTGCAAGTCGATGTGTTAGACTGAAAAACTTTTCAATATCTATACACCAATAAAACGCACATTTCTCTGGAACTCATGTGAGGTTAAAGCGGATATGACGTCGTTGTAACTTATGACGTCATAAGGCGTTTTATATCGGTCCCTCCAGCCAGGCTTCTACCACAGACTTCAGTCATTCATTGTTTGAATAACGGACACCATAGAGAAAATTTTTCAAATTTAGAACAAGATAATAGTTACTGTAAGTCAAGCCTCTGCTGTATGTAGGGTGGTCTTATTGTACGAAGCCAGAGTCGCGAACAGCTTGCTGGGTAATTTTAACTTTGGGATTGGGCTGCAGTGCCGGGTGCTGCCGAATTTAGAGGAGATCTTCGGGGCTCACTCCCAGGCCCCCGCACATTAGGGCTTCTTAGGTTGTACATTGTAAAAATTGCCTCACCTTTCGCAGAGACGACGGATATCACCAACTGTTAACTTTTCAACAGAATTTTACCTACAACATCAAATCCTGACCTGACGTCGTAATTAACAGAAATGTTCTTATTAATGGCCAGCGCAGATTTCTGCTACTGCATATGGATATTGCAAATAAGAAATTCATGAACGTATTAGTCAGGGCTTCCACAAAATCACATCCCGGGGTCTCACGTTCGTAAATCCTGCTGCATACTGGAGAATTGCTGTGCATATATTTGTGCTGCTTGTGTTAGCACTCCAAATCGTATCTGTTTAACGCTTTATGATGTCACAAATTTCAATGACATCACATTTGCCTTAAGCTCGTACGAGTATGGCAGAAATATAACTTCTACTGGTGTATAAATTTTAAAAAGTTTGTTAGTCTAATATACGGGGGCCTGTCGAGTTGTAAACTTTGTCTAATTTTCCTCATACGTATAGTTATTTTATGGCTGGCACAGATTTTGGCTGTTGAATATTTATAATCACAAATGAGAAATTCACGGACATACTTGTTACGGCTGTCATAAAATCACATGTCGCAGGGCTTCTTGTTGGAAAATCCAACTGCAGACTAAAGAAATGTCATGCAACAGTGAGCCCAATTTTACGCTGATTGTGCGGGCACTCCAAATCATTCCTGCTTAATGGTCTATGACGTCATACATTACAATGTATGTCATCATAGAGCATTACAGCTGACTAGGGCTGCCTAGCTGGCCTCTGCGTTAGCCTGTGTCTGCAGGCTGCACGTGGTGGCCGTGCAGCTGGCGGCTCAGGTTAGTGACGAAAAGTGCATTAGAGGCGTTGTGCACGAGATGCACTATACAAATTGACACCTTTTCCTTTACAATGACGTCATATCCGCTTTAGGCTCATACATGTTTAGGAGAAACATGCATTTTATTGGTATATAAATTTTTAAAAGTTTTTCACTCTAAAGGACGGGTCACACTGGCAGTCCGTCTGGACGGCCGTTCGGACCGCCTGTGTGACCTCTCCTTAAGGCCCTCGTATCCTTTATACAATATCACCCAGATTTTGAAACTACCTCCTTATTCCCAGCACCCCACTGGATTTAGAAAACAGTGCTAAGAATGTATTACTGATGTTCCTGTGTATTTATCTATTACATTGGTACGAAGACTAGCAATGCAGTTACTGTTATAGTCGTTGCCGTGCAGTGGACAAAGCAGCAAAGCTGTCATCCGTAGTTTCGTGTGTTGTTAATATTTGCAGAGTCGTTTCGAAGTAAAGATTTCCATGGACAGGGAAACGTTGATTACCACTTGGATGAAGTGAGTTGTCCATTTTACATTGTTGGCCAATATATTTTTAATGGATAAAAAAAGTACTCCGTAGAACTCTACATTACTTGCATCTTGATAAATTAAGAAAGATGTAAGTGTAGATGGAATAAACAATCGGACTAAGTGAATTAAAATTTTCTGCGTTGTGCTCTGCTGTAATTGTAATTGCATTAACTGTAGTGCATCTGACGTCAACACATTGAATACGTCATTAAATGTGTAAAGCTAAATTAAATTCAGCTGGCCATGACCACTATACAAGCTGGTGAATCACAATGTTTCGGTGCACAGTTTATGTGAAATGAATATGCCGAGAAATAAACTACTAGTTTCAGTGTTTAGTTAGAACAGCTTCCCTTTTAGCGTGACACTGTGTCAGTTATTCTGTAGTTCAGCTTCAGAGTATCTCTTTTCAAGTAATTTGTATTGCTGTGTGTGCTGGTCAGTTTGTGCAGCTGGCAATGTACTCATGAAGACAGCTGATGGTCAATATGCCACATCTCTCATGACTTGTCAGTAGCTGCAGTCAACAAGCAGTGGCATTTTCAGTTCTCAACTATTCTTTTGTCTTGTGCTTTTGCTGTTGTCAGCATAGTCGATAGATGAACCTGCAGTTTGCTGTCTTTGAATAGCCTTATAGGTTTAAACGGTGATCAATAAATTGTAAGAATTCATTAAATTTCAACTTTTATTTACGGATTTGCTGATGTTTCGGCAACCACTGTAAATAAAGATTGTAACTTTATGAATTCTTTTACATGTAGTATATTAGTTGCAGTTTTCAGCAATTTCTAGTTGATAGTCTTCCGTATGTCAAGCTTTGTGCCTATCTATTTGTTGACTGCTGTGCCACGATGTAAATAGTGTTGATATAATGTTACTTCTGCCAAAGGAAGGAAGGACTGTGTGTTTGTTTTTTTTCTGTTTGTCTGCAAGATTGCTCAAAAAGGTACCAATGGATATGATGAAATTTTAGGGCTGGGCCATGGCACTTTGGGTTTAGTTTTGCTGTTATTCATCTAATTGATTAAATTTATTCGGATTGACAATCAGGTCTAAAAACGAAAAGTCCTGGCAGAGGTTTTTGCTTTCCATATGCTTCTGGTTGTTATGGTTAAGTGGACTTTTCTTTTCTGAGCTATATTTTGCATTGTGCTGTACTTCAAGGTCGTAATGGATGACAGAACATTGTATCTGTAGTTTCCCAGCAAAACGTCCTAGCTATAACGTTCTTTAACAAGAAATTTAAGCTAATGCTCATGAGACGCGCGAAAGCCCACGGCAGTTCCGATTCACACCAAGTTAATATACAAATACCAAATCCTCTATCTGGATCGCATAATGACAGTAGCGTGGCGCCACCATGTGAATGATATAGACTTATGTCGCAGCCCAAAATCGCCAAAAAAATCCATAAAAACCATTTCGGCGTTCAAAGTCATTCAAGGTCATTGAATTCGGCGCCAATCGAGAGCCAGTGTACGACTTCCTATTAGTGATTAATGGTAACCTAGTTCCTATCTTGCACCGTTACCGAGATACAGCGACTTATTGGCCAAAAATCGCAAATTTTGCCCACCCCCTCTCATTTAGCGCCCTTGTTCGGGGTGACCCCCTTCGAATTTATGGAAAAACTTTACGGTTTCTGAAACTAGAGTCCTCCAGGCACCCGATGGTGAAGATTTGGTGATCCTAGCTTGCACCATTTTTGACTGATCCACCCGTGTGACAGACGGACAGACAGACAGCAGACAGACGGACAGACTGAATTGCAATGGCTAAGACGCGCTGAAAGCAGTAGCTGCTTTTTGCGTGTAAAAATTAATTTAATCCAAAATTTGTAATATTTATCTCGTCACAAAATTAAATATAGCAGGCAATTGCGATGTTATTTATTAACAAACTAAAAAAAACATTAAAAGACTTGGAAAATGCATCATGCAGAAAGTTTGAAACATAAGTTTGTTTTGATTTTCTTGAATTTCCATTCTGCCCTTGACTTGATTTATTCTCTCACTACCACACACATAAAAATATCATGATTACCACCTTTGAAGTTCTGATGCTTGCTTATTTAACCACCCAAACTTTCCAGTTAGTCCAGGAACTTTGATACTACATGTATTTGGTTGGACAACATGGATATTTAGTATAGGGTATTTGTCACATAGTAATAAATTATACATAGCAAAATAAAATCTTTACTTTTGAATATTATAAATTCGATAAGAAAAGATCATCATTGAACTCAGAATACAACAGACAGCTATTCAAAAATTTCACATGTAATGTTCAGAGACATAACTGCAAATAAGATATGACAATAAATGACATATTTTAAAAAACAGATTAGGCTACACGGCCAGAATAGACAAATGACAAAAAAACAAACTGAAAATAAAACCAACAAAACCAGCGGTCAAACTCAAGCAGGAAATCAGCTTGCTTCATGCACAAAGCAAGCACTGTAGCTTAGATGTTTAACAGTTCTGCACTACCTACAGTATCACTGCATCAGTGTTAGATGAATTCTGCCCTTTACCAATACAAAATATACATTAAAGCATATTAATTTGTTTAAACAAATTCAGTCATGATGTCTAATACAAACAGTGGAATATCATTATCTCAAGGTTAAATAAGTATATAATATAAAAATAAAATCACTGCATTAAAGCTACTGTTATGACTGCAAATGCAATTCACAGACCAGTAAAACTGAGACCAAAACAATAAAGCTATAAAGTCAGATCAGCCTGTATTGCACACACAAATTCTTGCTGACACTTCACTCAGGAATGCCACAGCTTATCAGAAGTATAACAGTAGATAAAACTATAATTATGCAGTAAATGTGAAACACAGGAACATTTTTAAAATATGACAGAATATAACAAATGATTACATTAAAACACAAAAACTCTGCTAACAAAGGAAGACAGCACGTCAGTTGGACTGATCGTCTTCTAAAACTACTGCAAGAAACCACAGCTTGGGATAATTTCTTTCTGGTGACAGCTGAGAAATGTGCATTACATAGGAATATTGATAAAGTAAAACAATTTATTGACTGTTCAAGGTCACCCAATGACCAAAAGTATTTTGGTACAATAGCAAGTGCATAATACAACTTTCCATCAGTGATAACAGCAAGTTTGGTCCTATATGATACTGCTTGGTAAATCTTTCACGCTAAAAACTTGCAAGTTTGCGAGCTGCAACATATCTTCTCATTTAAACACTCAGTTTCTAGACTAACATACTTATCTATCACAGGAACCCCGAGTCTTAGGCCACTTACCAGTGATGACCTCGTGACCACAGCTCGAGTTGCTTTGTCCTGACCGGGCCTGCAGAGCCGGGCTTGGCGGGTAGCAGTGGGCCGGGAGATATTTCCTGGCCGGCCGACTGCCGACTGGGCAGGGCCTGTGGGCCAGGTTCTCTGCCCGTAGCTTAGTTCATGGATATAAAAGGACTGTCCGCTACGGTAGCGGGGGCGAGTTGGCTGAGTAAATGGCGAAAGCGACATGTAGGTGTAGGCGGTAGCATTGAGTGGTGTACAGAGACTTTTTTGTGTTCGTTTGCCTGTTAATATCGCCTGTAAATACGTTATTTCTTTTTCTTAGAAAAAAAGTGTCCGTTAACACTGAAGAAACTGTCGTGTTGCTGTAGTAAAACAACATTAAAAGTTGATTCTCCTTGTGAGAATTACCCAGGCCACGCGATAGGACAAACTGGCGCCCAACGTGGGGCTGGCCTAAAAGAACCGAAACACGACAAACGGGATACTGTTGGACTGCGATGGCGTCGGCCAATGTTGCACTGATGGATTTTTCTGGAGACGAGCTGGAGTCGTTCCTGTCGGGTCGTTCGGTGGGCGGTGGGAGCGCGACTGCTACTACGGGTCTGCAGTTGCTGGCAAACGCAGCAATTTCGGGAGACGGAGTCGGTGACGGCGTGGATTGGAGTCAGCAAGATGGCGTCGCGGTTGGAGGTGAGACGGCATTATCTGCTTCTCAGCCAGCATCCACACCGCAGCGGTCGCCTGCGCTGCCTGGCGCGCCGCTGAGACCGGTCACACCGGTCCTACCAGCAGCTGTCGGACCGGTACTTTTTGCTCCGCCCACCTGTGCAGCGCCGCGCGCCTCGTCTGCAGCACCGGTGTTTTTTGCGCCACCCACTTGCACAGCGCAGCCCGGCTCGCTGTCGGGACCGGTCAGACCGGTCCTACGAGCGTCTTCAGCACCGGTTTCGTCTCATGCGCCGCCCTCTAGCCCAGCGCCGCCTGACACGTCGTCAAGACCGGTCACACCGGTCCTGCCAGCACCAGTCAGACCGGTCCCAGCACCGAGAGCCCGCACAGCTGCTCCCACGCCGGCGTCGGATTCTACACCAGCAGCACAGGAACAGGGGCTGTCGTCGGGGCCGCGAGGATCGATCGGACGGAGCGGGGATTCAATAACTTTACCGCCGGCGGGTGACAACTGTCGACGGGAGGAAAATCTGGAGGTTAACGTTATGGGGACGAGTCATTACGACGATTGCCAGCGGCGTACCTCTGAATCAGATGGCGGTTCCGACTGGGGCCGGAAAAAAACCCTAGTATGCGGAAGGGGCAGCATCATAAATTCAGCAGCAGCAAGCGCCGTGGTCGGCATCTTGGAGATTCGTCGGATGATGACAGCGATCGGTCGACGTCGCCGTCTACTAGACGTCGGGCCATTCCAGGTCGTCGTGGGCGATGTTCGGAACGTCGCCGCCGCAGCCCTCGACCTGAGGAAAGTCAACAGTCGAAGGCGGAAATGCGTCAGGAAGTAAGTCAAGCTCGTGAAGCAGACTCTTCTGTCCAGTATACAGGTACGCCTCATGCGCGATTTGGCTTTACAGTCGGTGCGAAGTTAGGTACCTACGATGGCTCTTCTTGCTTGGAAACATTTATCGCCAGATTTAATAACTGTGCACGTTATTTCAAGTGGGATGAAGAGGATAAACTTTTCCAGCTTTGCGCTAGTCTGTCAGGGCCGGCAGGTCAAATCCTGTGGGATATGGGCACGCAGACCACAGCTGATGAAGTAATGAGATTACTACGTAATCGTTTTGTTAGTATTAATCAGGCTGAGCGTTTCCGTGCAGAGCTTAGAGCTAGGAAGCGGAAGCCTGGTGAAAGTTTGCAGAAGTTGTACCAAGACATATATGTAGACCGATGTCCCTGGCGTATCCTGGGCCTACGTCTGAATTGTCTAACATTGTGGCTCGAGATACTTTTTCTCGAAGCACTTGATAACAGCTCACTTCGCGTGAGAATCTTAGAAAAAGAACCTGTTAACCTAGATGATGCTTTGAAGCTTGCGTGCAGGCTTGAGGCGTTTGACAAGAGTGCGTCACAGGAAGCAACGAATGCGTCAACTGATGCACGTCGTGACAAGAAGTTTGTGAAAGCCGCGTCTGGTTGAAACTACCAGCAGGCTCCAGCTGGTGACCGTCAGTGGCTAGACGACATGAAGCAGCTGCAAGACAGCCTGTGCGAGTGCTGTTCACAAGTTACTCAGTGCCAACAGGAGCTGGAGGCTTTGAAGCAGTCACAAACTAAACCGCCACTGCCACCTGTTGCAGTCGGGTGGACGCCGGTCGGTCCTGCTTTTCAGTCTCCCCCGTCGATGTCGTACGACGCTTCAGGAGCGTCGCAGGTGCCTCAGCATCCAGGGGAGCAGGCGGGTGGCAAGACTGACACAGCCTGCCATCGCTGCGGCCAGGAAGGGCACTGGGCGCGATCCTGTCCATTGGGACGTGACCGGAAAAATGGGCGCTGGGGAAAAGCGTCACAACCTTCTGCAGAGCAGGCGGATAAGCCAAAGGTTCAAACCTTGTCTGACATAAAAGGAAAGGCTGATGTCTACCTCCCAGTGAACTTGTTTGGATGCAAGGCGCTCGTGCTCTTGGACACTGGTTGTGATACGTCGGTGATTGGTCGCAATCTTCTACCTACTGATGTGGAGATTATGCCGATGCAAAGGACTCTTTTTGCTGCAAACAAGATGGAAATAACCCTGCTGGGTGAAGTTCACGCGGTGTTTTCTGTTGCAGGGCAGGAGTATTCTGCTGATGTCGTTGTCACAGAGGCTATTGAAGAATTAATTCTTGGGATCGACTGGTTGGCCAGTAAAGCTTGCCGCTGGGACTTTGAGCATGCCCGTCTGGGCCTAGGCGACAGGTGGGTTCGTTTACAGAGCCAACCACGACAGGACCAAGTCAGACGCATTTACGCTGAGGGGAGCATGGCAGTGCCTGCGTGGTCACAAGTGGATTTGCCGGTAGGAGTCACGTGGCCGACCCTACGTCCAGCAGAAAATAGCCTGATGGTGGAACCTACGACTGTCAAAGAAGGTGTGATCACGGCTCGTACACTGTTGGATAAAGACACTTTTCGATCAGCAGTGCGTGTAATTAATTTGTCAGATGACAGCTGTAAAATCAAAGAAGGTGTTTGTCTAGCCGTTGCTCAGGAAGCATGCGTCTGCGGGTCGGAGCAGTTGTCTGGAAGCGGGCCAGGGGTGCAGCCGGGGGCTACGCCAGCTGCCGGGCCGCGTCAGCGACTGGGTGGTGGGCTGGCCGCAGAGCGCACCGCTGAGTCGGCTCCAGGACTGGTTGAAAAACGGGCCGAGACTTCCGGCAAACCGAGCATTCGCACTGCTTGTTCTCTCAGTGATGTGACACAGCCGAAAGTAAGTGAAGCCGTGTATGAAAAAGTGCTGAATCAGTCATCAAATGCCAGTGTTGACACAAAGCATGTGCAGTGTGTAATTGACTCTTTTATCAACCAGCCTCTCCGACCAGGAATGAAAGGAAGCAGCGGAATGTATTAGGAAAAATGCAGACATTTTCTCTCGCTCGGAATTTGATCTGGGAGTTACGAATTTGGTGGAACACTCCATTGATACTGGGACACACCAACCAGTAAAACAGGCCCTGAGGCGACACCCAGTCGCTTATCTGCCATTAATCGACGAACACGTTGATCAAATGTTAGAGCACGACATCATAAAACCTGTTTCCAGAAGTGAGTGGATCTCTAATGTGGTGCTAGTGCGCAAGAGCGACGGAAGCCTCCGATATTGCATTGATTACCGAGGTCTCAACACAGCAACAGTGAAGGCGAATTACCCTCTACCCAGGATTGACACCTGCCTGGAATCGTTGGGCGGTAATCGATATTACTCCACCCTTGACATGCGCTCAGCTTATTGGCAAGTCAAAGTCGCTGAGAAGGACGTCGAAAAGACGTGTTTTGTGACGAGAAAGGGGGTGTTTGCATTTAAGGTTTTGAGCTACGGCCTTGTTGACGCGCCCTCCACATTTCAAAGGTTGGTAGACCTGGCCTTTGCCGGACTCACATGGGAGGTTTGTCTGACTTATCTGGATGACGTGGTTGTCTTTGGAAGGGGATTTAAAGAGCATCTGGAGCGACTGGAGCTGGTGTTCGATCGTCTGCGCAAGGCGAACTTAAAGTTGAAACCGACAAAGTGTCAATTATTTCAAACCGGAGTGAAGTTTCTTGGAAGTGCGGTCTCTGAGGCAGGCATTGAGCCAGACCCAGAAAAAGTCGAGGCAGTGGCTTCATGGCCACGCCCGAAGAACGTGACAGAGGTCAGGGCGTTTGTAGCGCTGGCAAGCTACTATCGCCGCCACATTGAGCATTTTGCTGATATTGCTCGCCCGTTACATGCACTGACACGCAGGGACGTGCGCTTCTATTGGGCAGAAAGTCAAGAAGACGCTTTCCAGGAGTTGAAACGCCGGTTAACTACAGCTCCGCTCTTAGCAAGGCCGATTGATGGAGGAGGGTATGTTCTAGATACCGACGCTTCAGACAGCTCGCTGGGAATTTGTCTTCAACAGTGGCAAGATGGAGTTCTGCGAGTGATTAGTTACGCCAGTCAAGTACTGTCGCCGCCAGAAACTCGCTACTGCACCACCAGGCAAGAACTGGCAGGTATCATGTTTGGACTAAAGTATTACCGCCATTTTTTGGTTGGTAATCATTTTGTCTTGAGGACTGACCATGCCGCCTTGACCTACCTGATGAAAACACCGAATCCTGTAGGGCAGTCGGCGCAGTATCTTGATACGCTAGCTGAGTTCGATATGGAGGTCGTTTACCGGCCAGGTTTGCAGCATAAGAATTGCGACGCGCTTAGTCGCCGACCATGAAATCGTGATCCGGAAAAGCCTCCATGTAAGCAGTGTCGTTCTGAGACGACGGACGAATCGCTAGAAGCGGAAGTGTACGCGCTAAGAGGTGAGGCAGAGTCTTTATCTAAAGCTATGTACGTATACTGCACCAACTTGAAGGGAGCTGAACTCCAATTTGCTAAGCAGGAGCAACAAATGTGTGGCAATACGTTCTCACAGCCAAGTGAGACTGTGTAACGCTATGCATCCCAAGCCATTAGAAACTGTTCAGCCGGCTACGGCCGACGAAGCTGCGCAGGTGTTTTCGAAAGATCGTCTTAAACAGCAGCAGTCAGAAGACGCTGTGATTGAGCCTGTTCGACGCTGGATTTTGTCACCGGATTTAGCGCCGACTGAATCTGATTTACGAACCATGGACCCAGACATACAGGATCTCTACGCTCAGAGAGCAACGTTGGAGGTGAAGGATGGTGTGTTGTACCATCAGTTTTTACGGGCTACAGGAGAGATTGATTATTACCAAGTTGTGGTGCCGTGAACATTGCGAACTAACTTTATTGATGCTGTTCATTGTGGTTCATTAAACGGGCACCTCGGTACGCAAAAGACGCAGCAGAAGTTAAAAGAGGTAGCCTACTGGAGAGGATGGATGTTGGACGTGCAGTTGTATGTGGCACGCTGCCATTTGTGCGGCCGTCAAAGGCGTGGGCCGAAGCAAAAGCAAGGGGGAATGCAGAAGGCATTGGGCTGTGCAGTGATGCAGAAGGTCCACTGTGACCTTTCGGGCCCTTTTCCGACTTCGCAGAACGGCTATAAATACCTGTTGATTGTGATTTGCAGCTTCTCGAAGTTTTTGATTTGTGTGCCAATTCGTGACAAGACCAGCTTGACTGTCGCTAAGGCACTAGTGAAGCACGTTTATCTGGTCTACAGTGCGCCCGAATTATTGGTGCATGACCACGGCGGGGAGTTCTGGAGCGACGTGATGGCTGATTTGGCTCGCCTGTTGGGCATTCACGTGTCAAAAATAACGTTGCACAGACCAAGCAGTAACGGAGTGTGTGAGCGAGTGCACAGCATGCTACACACAATGTTATCGAAGGTCGTGAACAATAACCAGCGCAATTGGTGTGAATTAACGCCGTATATCACATATGGCTATAATACGGCATATCACAGCAGTACCACTTTTAGTCCGTTTTTTCTAATGTTTTTGAGACGTCCGCGCTCTACCATTGAGCTTCAGTTGGAGATGCCTTCGCCAGCAGCTCCGGAAACAACAGGTGAATTTGTAGCCGAAGTGTCAGAGTGCATGAGACAAGCGTATGCAGTAGTGCGCAAAGAGCTAAAGTCTGGTTTTGACAGAATGAAGAAGCGTTACGATGGCCATGTGAAGACAGCCTGCTTTAAAGCTGGCGATCTCGTATGGTACTATGTGCTGAGGGGAAAGCCAGGCTTAAATAAGAAGTGGATGCTATGCAACAATGGACCGTACAAAGTCATTCGTAGTATTAACGATGTGAATAAAGTCGTTCAGCTCACACCTTCTGCAAAACCCCTCATTGTTCACATTGATCGTTTGCAGCACTACACAGGGGAGGTGCCTGCGTGCTGGTCGGACTCTACGCCTGCTGCCTGCAAGCCGGCAGACAATGTGGGCGTGACTATCTCCGAGCCACAGCCGCCCGTCGCGCCTGAGCCTGAGTGCACCCGGCAGCCTGGCAGCCGGCGCGCTGCTGGCCGGCCCGCGAGATTTGACGACTTCATTTGCTCATTGACTGTTGTTCGAAACGGAAAGATGTGGCAATGTTCTGTTTGTGAGATTATGTTCGAGATGGAAAGCGGTTTGCGAAGGCACATGCCAAGTCATCGGCTGCGGTATCACAGCGGCGGCCGTTTGGAACGTATGACCGACTCCGAGGCAGAAGGGGTTCTCCAGCGCTCAAGGATGGCACAGATGAACAGTCGCCGACGACGCCGACACCGCGCTCGGCTTGCAGCGGAGGGAGGGGCCGGGGCGGCGCCCGGCCTTGTGGTGGGGCCTGCCCGGGAGCGCTCTCCTCCGCAGCCAGGCAGACTTTGCCTATTGACCTCCTACCGTCCGGCGGGCGACGAATCCTCGTCAGATGAGCCGATAGGCCTGCTGCGCTGGGATCGCCAGGAAAGTGACGTGGGCTCCGGACAAGATGTCGACGCTCTCTTTGGGCCGCTGTGGGAGGCCGCTGGCCTTCCAAGTCTGCCTACGTACACTGAGGCCGGTGCGCAGACCGTCAATCCGCCGGCCGAAGAGGCGGAGGTGCAGGCCGTGCCAGCGACTAGCGACGTCGGTCTGCATCTGATTCCAGTCCCCACGCGTACTGTCGGGTTGTACACAGCGGGCACCAGCTGGGCCGACACCCTGCTTCGCGGTATGTCGGTCGCCGATGTGGTACAAACCATAACCGAGAGACTCGGGGAGTCCGTGCCCTCCATCGTCGCACGCTTAGCCCGCGAGGGGGTATCTCACAACTTGCAGGGGTTTTCGTCGGCTGTTTTGCCTGGTGGCAACGGCGGCGCGCACTCGGCCGACTCTTCGTCCGGCGGCGTTTGGAGCAACAGTGGACAGCACCCGGCGACGAAGCAGCCCTGCACGCCGCCCTTCGCGTACTGGGGGAGGAGGTAGTTAATTGGGACCTCCCCGAGCACTACCTGAACGAGCCTCGCCAGTGACTCTCTCGTTTCTTTTCCTATTTTTTTTTCTGTCTGTAGTTTGACATCATTCACCGTTATTCAGTAACGTAGTTAGTAGTTTGTTCCTGTGTGTATATCAAGACATTCGTTTAATTGTGTGATTGACATTAAGTCGTTGCTACGGAACTAATTTGCTCGCTGACTAACTGTAGGTTTTACGGTTTACTAGTTTGTTGTAGGATTGCTGTGTAGCACTGGGACGCCGCTAGTTTGGGGGTCCGGGAGAGTGTCCTGACCGGGCCTGCAGAGCCAGGCTTGGCGGGTAGCGGTGGGCCGGGAGATATTTCCTGACTGGCCGACTGCCGGCTGGGCAGGGCCTGTGGGCCAGGTTCTCTGCCCGTAGCCTAGTTCGTGGATATAAAAGGACTGTCCGCTACGGTAGCGGGGGCGAGTTGGCTGAGTAAATGGCGAAAGCGGCGTGTAGGTGTAGGCGGTAGCATTGAGTGGTGTACAGAGACTTTTTTTTGTGTTCGTTTGCCTGTTAATATCGCCTGTAAATACGTTATTTCTTTTTCTTAGAAAAAAAGTGTTCGTTAACACTGAAGAAACTGTCGTGTTGCTGTCGTAAAACAACATTAAAAGTTGATTCTCCTTGTGAGAATTACCCAGGCCGCGCGATAGGACAGCTTTTCACATGTTATGGACAGACAAACAGATGGACATCTGAGCGACAGCTAATACAGTGGGTTATGCTGACGTGCTGTAAGCAACAAGTAGGTAATAGCAGTGGGCAAAGTAATATGCATCACCATTAACAAAATAAATTTCAGCAGATTAAAGATTTGCAGTTTAATGATAGCCAGTCTCAAGCAGTGTAGCACGCACAGTTGCATCAACCGTCGGATCCATAAACTCCTTACCAGTGAAGTCGGTGAAGTTGGTACACTCCAGGATTGCTGAATTTGGCACCTGACACCAAGACAAACGTTCAACACAATATCATCATTTACACTAAACTAGAGCAGACTGAGCTGTAGATCGATTGAAAAATTTTAATTGTGATTAATCACATGATTACAAATTTTAATCGCAATCAATCACACAATCGTTGACCTTTCAACAGCAGCTTCCTATTCGAAAATGGTTTCTGTTCTTCCTGCTTCTTGCCTGGTTTTTCCTCCTCAGCCATATATTTCATGAAGACAAAAGTTACTAAAAATATACGAAACAGACAAATTAAGCAGCTAAAAGTTTAAAAGTTATGCCACACAACAAACCAGCGCAAATTAAGAACATGACCATTTAAAAGAAAAGCAAGAAAAATGCTTGCAATTAATTTTTAATCACAATCAAGAAAATTAATCGTGATTAATTTATTAATCGTTAATCACAGAGTTAACTGCGATTAATCTGCAGCTCTATACTAAACTAAAAAAACAAGCCTTATTTCAAACAACTTCTAAATATACATCACAATATATCAGGTAGATATTGGACAAGTCACAGAATGCTTTCCAACTAATACTTTCCAATTTCTGCCAGTCTACTTTTCTGCAAAAGCCTTTGTGATTAAAACATGACAGAAGCCTGTGACTCAGACAACAGAGTTAAAGCCCTCAAGGAAAGGCAATTGGAACAGTAATAATCACACAATCATATCATGGGAACAAATCTAACCTTGTATAGTGGAGTGTAGTTTGGGTGATGGTGCTTGTAAATTGGATCATTATCAGCACGGTTGTAGCAACAGAGGAACGCCCAGCGGCGCAAGTCACTGTCGTTTTTGTCACTCGTGTGAAGCACGTTGCAGTGAAAGTACAAAGCATCACCTCAAAGCGCAAAAGCATACAGAACTAGAAGATTATTCGAAAAGCACCACAGTTAAATCTGTCCGTTTTTCAGTCATCAGTCATGTTCAGTGGTAGCATGAGTGTTCACGCCACTAGACGCTTTTGCGGGGTGGGGGAAGGAGCAGAGACTCCCAGATCAAACATTTGCCTCCTTGCTGAAGCCCAAATTCCATTACACCGACTTTGTGACAAAGTCCGCGACAAAACAAATCACGAAAGTCCGCAACACAAATCACGACACGGACTTTCGTGATTTGTGTCCGCAACAAACGCGGACTTAGTCGCCGACTTTACCCCGTGCATTGTAACAGACCGAATTCCATTACAGCGACACAAACGGGTTTGTCACGGACTTGTCACGGACTTTGTCGCAAACATCTTGACATGTCGAGATGGTTTGTGTCCGCGACTTTCATGATTTGTGTCTACGACTTTCCCCGCGGGGAAGTTTCGGTGAAAGTCGGCATAATAGAATTTGGGCTTAACACAGCCAGCTAGCAAAAAACCTAACATCTTTGTTGATGCTTTTTGTTGACAATATGTGAGGCTATCTGTCGAGCCCTAATTATGTATACAAACCACGATGCAGTCCTAGCAATAAATTCAGTGTCAAACAAAATTAAACATGTGAATAGATGAGTATTCATTTAAAAAATCAAAACTTCAGCAACATAGTAGCAAAGCAACATTTAAATGTATGCATTCTGCACAACACAACATGGACAAAACAGATCTTAACAGCTTCCCCCGCAGGAAACTGGAAGAGACCACTGGGACGTCCTCGTATTACATGGATGAAAACCATTCAGCAGGATCTGTAATCCAGCGACCTCAATATGGACGACGCAGTTGACCTGGCACAGAACTGTCCACTCTGGAGATTGATGTCTACGTTCGGCACTACACACTCTTAGTGGTGCTTGCCAGAAATGATGATGATGATGATTCTGCACAGTTTCTTGCAACTTTCAATATTTCTGCATTATTCAATCTCTTTAGCTCAACTCAGGTCAGCGAGTGTATAACAAATTTATTGCATGATAAACCAAAACTTTAGACTTTCATAATTTATGGATATTACTGGACCTACACTTGTTCAGGCTGTTTACAAACAAGTAAATGTGAATAAGTTTTGCTAATCGTTTTTCACTTGTCCTGTTCAAAGTTATACAAACTGACTGTCAGTGACTGACTGCTGTATCTGCAGATTGACTTTAGGGCTAGTTGTCCAAGATTACATCACAAACTGTTAACGACTGAAGTCTCTTCACCTGGGTAAAGATCAGCATATAGGTGTTCAAAGTGCTTGGACAGCTGCTGAAGTCGCTCGGAGTCAGCGACTGTCTGACCGTGCAGAAGATTGTGCTCAATGCGACCACAACGATGTGTTCCTTTCAGCAGCTGAACTCACAAAACAGTCAGTACCAATTTAATATAGCATGCTAACTGTAAATACTCTCAAATATGATCAGTATGCTAGTAGAGTGTGAAGCAAAAAAAATGTTTAAGATAGCATTTAATAGAGATAGATTTAATAGAAAGCGTGTGTGCTGCATTAAGATCATTTGAAAAAGTGTTACAAGTTGACATCAGCAATACCAACAACTTACATGCATGGAATATGACAATTTACTACTTGGAATACAATCTATAATCCTTAAAAATACATCACTAAAACTATGTCTTTTAGCAATTCTTTGGCTTCTCAAAGAAGCTGAATAAACTTCTCAACAAAATTATTGCGCATTAAAAAGACATAACAGAAAAAATCTCCATTCATATTGATTTGTTATGTTTTAGTGTTACACCGCACAACAAAGATGTATGTTTAGGTCAGCCTCCTAAACCCAGCCGGATTGGAAATATGTACCAGTAGCTTAGTGGCTGATTGGGGCATTGATATGTCAGCATGCTGCACTGCTGACTGCCTAAGTCATGACAATTAGGCCTACTCTATAACTGAGTAGTCGATGCTTATGAAGATCTGTATGATGAGACAGAACAACTATGTCCCAGTACACTGCATGACAGGATCAACGCAGCAATATGATACAAGCCGCTAATTTCGTACCTGCAAGCCACCATTGACTTTGGTGCACTGATCCATAGCAATGAATACTGTCATCATGTCAGGTCGCAGTGCTCCATTCTTATACCAGTACCTGACCACAACATCCGAAATGATTCATCCACAGACCGAGGTCTGCTGAGTAGGAGCTCATCCCCTTTGCAGAACTTAAAGCCAGTGAGAGTTCAACCCAACTCAGCTAGAATACAACCCAAGTCAGCCAGATGGCCAGGGACATTAACAGCCAGCTCCTTTAAGTGACTGCATCAGTATGCCAACGGTCCTGGTCACAGAGAAGCTGTATACTGTTACACACCACTTGCTGTTTCTTCCTTAGTGGTGGCCACGCCCATCTCCAGTACATATTTTTGCCTACCATGGATGGATGATCAGGTCGAGTTAGCCTTGGTGGCTGGATGAATGCCAAGATGGTATACTGACCCATCTCAGTACGAACCCGGTTCAATGTTGAGTATTGGTGTGATAAATAAGAGACAATGCCTTGTAACAGTGAAAACTGAAAGAAAACACAAAACGAAAATGACCAGTGAAGGCTGTACTGGACTAGTAGCAAATGCTGACATATCAGTCCAGTGATGTGCAAGTGACATATCATAAGACAGAATGCAGTAACAATTTGTTACCCGTAATCTTGATGCCAGAGATGTTTGCCACCAGTGCGGGCCTCCTTCATCATCACCTTCGTATGATAATGGTACACTTTGCCACCCATCAGCTACAACCCACAAACTCTGTTGTATACATATCGCAGACTGTGTTCTAAACAATGCTTACAAATAAGCAAAGATGCTATCACATCATGTGACAACATCCACTCACCTGGCTGTGCATACTTGCCCACTAACCATACACAGCCCAAAGAATCAGTGCATTCAACCATCCGACTGTCTGTTAAAGCCCAAATTCCATTACACCGACTTTCACCGAAACTTCCCCGTAGGGAAAGTCGCGGACACAAACGGTAACAAATCATAAAACCATAAAGTTTCGGTGAAAGTCGCCGGCATAAATCATGAAAGTCGTAGACACAAACCATCTTGATATGTCGAGATGTTTGCAAAAAAGTCCATGACAAGTACGCGACAAACCCGTTTGTGTCGCTCTAACGGAATTTAGCCCATTACAATGCATGAGGAAAGTCGGCGACAAAGTCCAGGACAAGTTCACAATAAAGTGGCGGACTTGTTGTGGACACAAATCATGAAAGTCGGCGACGTGATTTGTGTTGCAGACTTTTATGATTTGTGTCCACGACAAGTCCATGACTTTGTTGCGAACTTGTCCCGGACTTTGTCGCAAAGTCGGCGTAGTGGAATAAGTCTGTTGCTGCAGCACGCTGTCTTCCTATATTGGCAGTGATAACTAATTCTGACCTCATCCTGCATGCATGCCCTACAACATGGGACTTAAAGCTGCTATATAGTAATAATAGGCACTGCCAGCAGATTGGCAGTTGGCCTTGGTCAAACTGTGGACGTCTACAAAGAGGGGGTAGTTGAAAGGGTGGTACGGCATAATGCGGACAAAAAAGGACAAGGGGAGTGGGATAGATTTTTGTCACATTTTTGCGGAGATCCTTTGTAGATGGCTCCAAATGTACTGTTTTCTAAATCATGATAGACTATTGCCAGAATTTTGAAATAAATGTTAACACAGTACCCAAGCTGCTGGTGCCTTCTGCTGAAATTAGACTCTGGCATATCACAGCACAAGCACCTTATATATTGTGCTTCACTCTCACCTTCTTGCATAACTAAATCCACACTTATCTCGAATACCAAGGGTAAAAACTGTAGAGCATTTTCAGACAGGCATGGTTTCCTAAAACCAAGCCTATGTGAAAAGTGCGGTTTTCTGAATTTTTGAAATAAACATCACTGTGTAGGCCATGATAAAACTGTCCCCGGTTAGTCTGACAAAATCAACAAACAAGCAAACCTTTTCACAGATGCCAGCAACCTTCTCAGAACGCGCCAGCATCCCAGTGACATCATTGCCAGGATGGCTCCAAATCACCAACCGACTTGCCCGACCATCGCCATCAGCCAGCTACATCAATTACACATTATCACTACATATCATATGTAGTTTCTTTCATTTCATTTCCATATAAAACATCTTCAGATCTTGTTAGTTCATGTGCTAAATTAAAGTGACAGCCTATCTGTCAGTTTTTAAGTGCAAATCTTTATCATTTCATATTGTATCATATCCTACTACAGTGCCCTTCATCCATAGCACAGATATACCATAATGTATAACCATTACAGAAATGTACAGCAATTAAAAAATAAAATAAAATTAGCAGTACACAGTAACCAAGTCTGAGCATTTGCATTTGTGCAAAAAGTAGTGTGATTCTTGCTAATCAAAAGAAAAATTGCTAGTAATAAAAAAACAATGGTAAACCTTTCAATTGCATCAGTTACTACATGGCAACTGCATACTGCAACAAAATCTTGGCATCCAAACTGGTCGTAATTAAATCTGATCCAACATCAAAAACAATGCATACTATACTTACATCCCATGCACGTTTCACGACAGACTCATTTGACAGCAAACCTTTCCACACATGTTGCAGCTCTGCTTCGTTCAATAAGTTTCTAACAGTTGAACACATTAGAATATCATATGTAGTAAACTAAAGCACTTATATTATCTATAGTTAGTGACAAATTTATGCTTAAACAACATAACCATCTTCAGTTGATATTGCATCACAAACTTTACAGCAACATTCAACTTTACTTCTTGTTAACATCATTATTTACAATGACAAACATCAAATGTCACAGTAGAATTAAGTTTTTGTTACTATACAACATTCCAAATGCCCTATCTGTCAAGAGGATGAGGATACATCTTTACGCTTTATTGCCCAATGCAGTGCTCTAATGCTTCTTCAGAAAGAAATCCTATACTATTTCGTTTCGACTATACTATTTCGTTAGACACATTGAGTGATATCCATTGGTTTTTCCTCTTAAAGTTTGCGAAAGCTTCCAAAAAGTTCTGTTGACCTTGAAGTCTGTCGGGGTTGAGCACTGGGCCCATGAAGTGGCCTCAGTGCAGGGTGGCCGCTTATGTGGTCACCCTCCCCGCAAGTAAAAGTAAAGGTACTATCCAACACTGCATCGCACTGGAAACATGAAGTTAAAACCCTTCTCTGTACTGTGCAAAAGAAAGTGTAAGTCAAGTCAAATGTACTGACTGTTGTAAAACAACCACAAAAATGTCAACTGCAGCTATAGTCTAGCTGTTACCTGACAATAAAACATCCATCCCAGTCAAACACTTCTTGCAGTTCTGGAGTGACATCAAATTTATCAGGATCATACTGAAATTCTACAAAAAAATAAATCAACTCAAAATTCAGTAAGAAAAACAATCAGCAAAGAACAGGAATAAACAGTGATTTCAGTTTTCCTGGAGCACTACTATCATGATCATTACAGTGAACCAGCACAAGACACAACATGTCTGTGCTAACACAATGTACAACAACTTACCATAAGTACTTAAGTTCTTCTGAATAACATTCACTCAGTGCTTTGACAGTTGGCTGAGTAACCGAAAATAGATATATGTTCCAAAAGGTACAAAAACTAAACAGTCACTATACTGCAATGTGCCATATCAATATCAAATCTTAACATAACTATAACTCACCAAGAATAGACAGTACAACTTTTGGCCAAATTTTTAACTAGTTTTTGAATTTCTGTTCTTCATAGAAAAGCCACCTGTAATCCGGATTGCTCTGTCTGTCTCTTTGTCTGTCCTTATGCCATTTCTTGTAACTGTCTTGCTTGGTGAATAAACACATAATTTACATCAAATAATTAAACATCATGATATAATGCATGACACATGAACAACAACCTGATACAGCACTATACTCATGCAGCAACAGAATATGCTTACCGACTACTCCTCCAGGCTTGTCCAGCTTTGCTTTCCTTGGTACTGCCATACCTACAACAAAACCTCAAAATGAATACAAATGTCAACAGAACATACACTGACCAAAAGGTGACACGAAACACCAGACCAGCTGCATCGACCATACCCGCACCAAATATGATCAGACTAAATAAAAAGAGTCAGATTTAGCGATCAGATGTGATCATATATTTGGTGCCAGTGCAGTGGATGCAGTTTTCGTGACAACCAACCCCTATTAGTCACGAATGAATGGAACACCATGCTGTCAATACGTTCAAGGTTAGTCTCAAACTGTTTATGGGACTCAGACGATATAAGCATTAAAAGCAAAAGCTTACCAACAGCTCAACAACTCTGAAATGAACTAAACAAAATGTCAGTGGTCGAACATGCTCTTCTAGCATAAACGAAGTCAACTGACTGTTTATATCCCAAAGCCAAAATGCACAGAAATTATATAGTACAGCACATTTATTTGCTAAATTTAGACTCCTATATATGTGGGTCTTATCAATATTTAGATTTGACATCTTAATTATATCCACATTGACTTTCTTCCATGAGACACGACCTTGCATTTGTTTATATTAATGTAACACAGTAACACAGTATTTAATAAAATATGTGACAAACGCACATAATACAATAGCAAAACAGAAGAGAAATGTAATTTAGACAAGGTAACATAGCATAAAAT
>Ga0209367_1002017_pt1 | contig 26225 bp, 16 predicted proteins | sample WorMetLIZISLAND2_FD_187412 | JGI IMG/M metagenome (GOLD analysis project Ga0209367, IMG submission 187412) | Marine gutless worms symbiont microbial communities from Max Planck institute for Marine Microbiology, Germany - Olavius geniculatus... ... | reverse complement strand
TATGGACCGCAGTGTCGAGGGTAATACTTTTTTGCACAGTTCAATTTCCAGCGGCAATAACAAAGAATATTTAACTGCTGTATTCAAATATTGACTTTAGTCACGTAAGAAATTTTTTTCGGAACATGTTGCTGAAAACCACATGACTCTATGACGTACGGTTGCAAAATTATGGTGTCATTAACTTTGTGCAGTTTTTTGGACCACCCTGTATATATCTACACTGTGTCTCAAAAACATCACAAATATTTTTGATTCTAACGTGATTAAAAATTACCAGATTCTCATAATATTTAGTGTAAATATTTCTGACACAACTCGCCATCAAAGTACCATTCAGTTTTTCATCTAGCCCAATGTCTGCTTCTGCACTACCTAGGGAAAAACAAGCGAAATATGCATTGAAATATACAAAAACGTGAAAAAGCATCCCTAACATTACTGACCATAACTTGAAGCATGATTATCAGATTTCAGTAATTTTTCGCACAAATATTTTTGACACAACTGGCTATTACATTAGTGTTTAAGTTCCCACCTCACCAAATGTCTGTTTCTGCACTACCCAGGGAAAACAGACCAAGCAAAATACGTGTTGAAGTGAATGAAAAAACGTCAAATTTTATCTGTCCAGATCTGTGGCCCCTAACAGCCAGTTGATTACAAGGTTTGACTGTCGTGCAGCAATGTTTCTACCAAATGACGTTCAGGAATGTTTATAAATTCAAGAAGCAACTGGTGAAGTCAGGATTAGTATAGAGCATAACATTATCGATACTGCTGTCAATGAATGGAAAAATCGTCTCCATGCCTGTGCTTGCACAATGGGCCAACATGTCGATCATTTTTATTGCCGACAGCTAAAAACAAAACAGTCAGCCAGAGTGTCAAAAATGTGAACAAAATGTGTTTTTGTGCGTTAACCGCTTAACGGATTTGGACTTCGCTGATGACATAGCGATAGTGGCGAAGGAAAAAAACGTATGCCAAGAGATGACTACCAAGCTCGAGGAACAAAGTGCACAAGTTGGACTAAACATAAGCCGGGAAAAAATGAAGGCCATGGGAACCACCCAGCGTTCATCACCACAGCCAATAGCCGTTGCACAAGGGAACATAGAATATGTAGAGAGATTCACCTACCTGGGAAGTGTAATATCCAGCGATGGAGATGTTGAAGCAGATATCAACACTCGACTGGCAAAAGCAGCAGCAATCTTACGACGACTTGACAACGTGTGGCGATCCAGCACACTTAGTCTCAAGATTAAACTAGACCTCTACACCCCCTCATTGTCTCTACAGCCATATATGCCAGCGAGACTTGGAAGAGTACAGCTAGAATATGTCAGCAGCTGGACGTCTTTCACCAATGCATCTTACGGAAGATTCTGGGCATTACATGGAAGGACTATGTGACTAACGTGGAGGTGCTAAGCCGGATTGGGCAACGAAGATTGCAGGGTATTGTAGCAGAGAGACGACTTCGGATGGCAGGCCATATCATCAGGATGCCACCTGGACGACCAGCCAATCACGCCATGTTATGGACCCCTCGTGGTAGTGGCAGACGACGAGGTCGTCCAACGAAAACTTGGCGGTCTACATTTAAAGAAGACCAGGTGGATCGAGGAGTCGATTGGAACAGTGGCTACAAACAGAAGCAGATGGCGAACTCTTGCGGCCCATTGTCCTGTCAAGGACCGTAGGATCTAAGTGCTAAGTGTAAGTAATACCACTTTCGGTTAAACTGCAATATTTCGTTGGTGCTGATTTTCACATGCAGTGCAGAAACAGACGTTGGGTGAGGCGGAAAACTACATAATGATTTGATGTCCAGTTGTCTCAGGAATATTGTTTTGAATCCTATAATTCTTCTTCAAGTTATATTTGCAAATGTTCGGAATGTTTTGTAAGACACGGTGTAGTACGTAAGCTATACTATATTTGGAAACAGCGATCACAGTTTAACAGACACGACATTACCCGATATCATCATAGATCATACTACAATACTAAAGTACATGTAAACTTACACAGAAGCAAACAACGTAAGGGAACCGTCACCAATGCAGAGCTTTACGTAGTTCGGTTTAATGTAGTGGGAGAGTTCGCTCAAGTATAGCCGCCCAGAAATTGTGTTTCTTCACCGCAGCTGCCATATCGCCAGGCCAGTACAGCGGATCTCCGGTACGAAGTAACTCACAAATGGACACATCGGTAACATCGACCAGTTGTTCCCAGACCACTGGAATCAAAGCGTGTGGACGACTGAACTGAACTCTATTGACGAAATCCTTGCACACCGGATCTGAGAGGAAATTAGCCGTCAGCACCGGAACAATCCACTGACAGTTATCAATAGATTCTAAAATCGCATCTAATTCAACTGCTCCGGGTACAATATTTTCTCGCGTAATGATGCTCCTGCGTTCATGCAGTGCTGCTAGGAACTGAGTATGAATGCTGTTCCTGTAGTCGTCTTGAGTTTGAGCGAATACAAACATCTGATAGCCAAACTCGGCCTGTTCTTCGCGGTTGTGCATCATCATGTATTGAAGTGCGGCGCGAGCAAAGCGGACTGGATTCATTTCTAAACACTCACGCACTTGTTTTGCTCGTCTATTGTTTCTATGGTAAATCAGCAGGCCTACTGTTATCAATACTGTAATTCCCAAAATTCCTCCAATAACGACTGGTGCAATAAAGGAAGCTCTCATGTATGGATTGAAACAACTAGGTAACGGACGATTCGTCATTGCCACAAGGTCTCCGTCGTCATTTATACAAAAGAATCCGTCTAATGACATCCATACCTGTTCCAGGCGTGTTCTTTCCTTCTCGTTACAGGGACAATTCGATCTGTTCACGAACGTTTGAGTGACACTGCACTGTTTTTGCAGTCCGCTAAAAATTAACTGGGACACAAGGACAGTGCTTCCATTTGGGTATAAGCATGTATAGCTGTCAAAGTTTTCAAACATTATCTTACTGTTTGTTTGTTGCAGCCATTTGACGAAATGCGTAGAATTGCACAAGCAATGCAAGTCATTGTAACTGAGGTCAACAAACAGCCCACTTCCTTTTGGTATCTCCCTGGCAAGCTCATTGAGTTTATCGATGCTGTTTTGACTGACGGTTTTAATGTTGTTTCGGCTAAAATTCACAAGTTTAAGATTTGTCGAATTTCGAAAGCCAAATTCGACGTCGTTTGTAGGCGTTTTGGTTATAGCAGAATGTTGAAAATTGATTAACGCAGAAATTAAATCTGGGAAAATATCTGTCAGCTGACAGTTGTCCAGATGAATTTCTTTCAGTGCAGGGCTGTAAACAAAAAAGTTAGAGTCAATTGACTTTAAGAACTTTCCAATGTCAAGTTGACCTAACTTCAAAATTTCGAGAGCCGGAAAATGGTGTAGGAAATCGTTTGACAAGGATTTAATGCGCGTGTTTGCTAAGCTTAAATATTTTAATCTTCCTAAGCCCCTAAAACCAACAAAATGTTTCGGAAGCGGACATCCAGTTAAGTCAAAATGCTTAAGCTTGTTATCTTGGTCCCAGCAACTCGGTTTATTTAATTTTTCTATCATAATATTCATTTTAAATAGAACAATTCGGGATATATTGGCACCAAGTCGTAATGTAATTCCCACAGCACAATCCTTTGCTATAGATCTGTTAAGAGCAAAGGTCAGCAAATCAGGGTAATATTTCAGTGCGCCAAACATGAGCGCATAGATTTCTTTTGCAGTGATGTCTGGCATTGGTAGATTTTGAAAAGGATTTGAATATTTATGATAAATGAATTCATTTAGCGTGTCTGATAACATAAACAGATCCCACGCAACAGGTAAAGACTTTGCCGTTTCAACAATGCCTTTGCAGCCACAAAAGCAGGTCAAGTAGGGAAATGCGCGACGGATACTGCCCTCGTAATGCATTGGTGTGTTTGATATAATGAGTTCTTTAACAGATGCGTTTGTTATTTCGAACTCATTAGCTCGCATTGTTCTGTCTTCCAGCAATTTAGTCGATGTGTGGCCTCGAATGTCGTTAAAAACAATTCTCGTAATAGGCGTTCTGGTAAGCTTTTGAACGGCACTGCCAAGATGAGGCAATTTAATGTTGGATCTGCCAAAACCGTCCAGTGTTAGCGTCTCTATATTCCTCAGCGGTTTAAACAGCGAAACACTCATGTTAATCAAAGAGCTAAATCCAAGAAGACGAAGTTCTCTTACGTGTCCAAGTCCATCAAATGTTCCTTCAAGTAACTGTACCGCATCTTCAGAAGCAACGGTAACTGACGTCAGGTTTTTGGACACGTTATTGAACAAGCCGATAGGTACTGTCTGACAGCGGACTAACTGGACAGCCAGGTGTGTTACGTTATGAGGGAGCTGCAAGGGAATATAATGAGACAATGATGTTGAGTAGTTGCAATCCAACTTGATGACGACTGTGTCGTTTGTGGCGGCGAGTGGACCCCGGACATATCCACACTTCTCACCGGTGACCAAAGATAACATTACTGCTACCATAACTGCGTAGGTAAAGAATACTGACTTCTTCATATTTGCTATCGACGTTTTCATTGCTTCTGTCTGTCACAGCAAAACCATTTTAAATGATCGTAATTTTTGCTTGAAGACTATAAATTTAAAGGCATTTTGATGTGGTGTCTGAAAATAAACAGAAATACCTACACGTATCTTATTTTCATGCATCTAGCAACCAATAGCAATGCGCCATTGATATTTCGACAAGGCACACGTATGTAGGCACCCTACTTAGAGGAAGATATTTTCATTCGTAGTGGCAAGTGCGTAGTGTATGCGTGTACGACAGAACTCTGAAAAAATAAAATAAAAAAAATTCGATATCCAGAATTTTAAAAAAGCTTAAAACAGCTATCGTTGCCTAAATATGCTACAACGCTGCGAGAAACTGGTGATGTACTGATGTTTGGTTTATTTCTAGATTTATTTCATACGCCCATGTAAGTCTATTATCTTATAAACGAAAGCTTGCAACTTTCAAGAGTTCTAAGTCGTTTCAACCGTAGATAAAAAGCTTTTTTAAAATTTTTGTTAAAGTTGCAAATCAGCCAAAACATTTGTCCTACGTACCAATGTCGGCAACTTGTGCGTACGATGAATGTCACGGCCAAACACTCAGTAAGAGGCTTTGTGAAATCAGAATATTGTCAGAATAATGTGTTGTTTCGTCTACAAATTACGCAGTCGACTTTAAAATGCGCCATAGGCTTCGGCGTCGTGTTCTGGACAGCAATCCTATGCATAGGCTACAGCACAGTTATGCAAGGCTCGGGCATTGCTTAACTCTTCCGCATAGCCCGGTACGTGACTCACTTATCCGTGCTTGTACATAGCAATGGTTGCGAAATCAGCAGACCATTAAACCACAATTTACGCAATATCCAAATTGACAGATCACTCTGGCGTAGACCTACACGTAGGCCTACTGTATTGTAAGCTCGTGTGTCTGTTATAGGGTGTTTACACGATCCAGCAAACGTCCAGCAAACTTCCAGCAAATGTATTCAAAATACACGTGCTAATGTTGGACGTTTGCTGGATCGTGTAAACACTCTATTACTCCGCACGATTTAGTGATTTCCAATGAGACAATCGACCTGCTGCGCTTCTGCTACATTTCATGCTAAGCAACGCGACTAAATTGTAGATGATATGAATGGGGAACATCAAAGACACCAAAAGTGCTATCCATTACATGTGATATCGAACAGATCGTCATATATCCGAAAAATCCCTTGATCTTCTGTGCTGTAACCGGTTTGCCATTATTTTGCGTTTTTGGTCTATGAAAGTGGTGACTGACCTTCGGCGCTCTTACCGTTTCACACCTGTCAGTGATAGGTTATTGCAATCTGACGTGTGGAATTGTTTCCTATTCACCTTACCACTTACGTATTACCACTACATACGTGACGTTGTTTTTAGCTGCTCGTTGCGCCTTATGACTGTCTTTCTGTCATACAGTGTGGTGGTCTGTGTGCAACAAAATGTTTGAATGAAATACACCCATGCTAAGATTACGCAAGTTTTATGTTGTGTTGTGGTTTTATGTCAAACGCTGAGTAGAAATGCTACCGAGCTCACGTTCACACCATTTTCAATGCTTAGGAGAACACGAATAGCCAAACGCAGGGTCCACTTAGTTGCCTCCAAGTTCTAAGAATATGTAATTAGAAATTACCTAATCCAAATCGCATCGCTGCAGTTTAATTGGTAACAAAATCCGTGTTGTTTCTGACAAAATTAATCCAATTTCTTTTCTTCGTCCAATTCTGGATGTCGTTTTTTTCACATTTCCGAACATCTTCTTTTCTCAAGCTAGGTCAACAAATTAAAAACCGCATTTAGCCTATGCAGACCACCGACATAATTACCTTCTGTATTAAGATTTTCCCAAGATGTGAAATTTTCCTACGATTTTTCTGTAAAGTTTCGTAAGCTCAGATTCCTGGAAAAGGTAAAATTTTAAACCGTAGCAGCGCACTAAATAAATAACAACGTTGACAGAATATAGTTCTACTCACGATAAAACAATATTTAAAACATAAACAATACGTTAACTAAACGAGTATAATTTATTAATAACAACAACTTCTGCAGTAAAAAAATAAATCAATTAAACATAGTTTAAAAGGTAACAGAAAATAACTAATATTGTATGTACGTTTAGTGTTGTAAGCGATATTGTCCGTGACTCATGCAAAAAAAGTCGACTACAGAATGACCCATTAAATACGCAAATCAGTCCATTTAGCTGAAAAAATCACACTGTTATAAAATACATAAATACTGCATATTTTAACGCTTTTAAATAAACATTATCGCTGCAATTGCATTTTTGCCACTACTCCTAATGTTTAAAATCTAACTTTATCTTCACAGACACAATGGTGTGCTGTAACCGTAACTCAGTAGTAATATTATAATTTTGATACGCCGCTTCTTATTTGTTGCAATTCGTCGTAACCATAAAAAATAAGTTACATGCAAAAACAATAGTGTCAGTGTTTTATTACAAATGTTATTATTCACAATTATTCATGTGCCTCGCAAGTGCAAGTAATGAAAAGCTATCACAGTATCACAATTTAAATTTAAATGTTACAAACGTAACAGGAGGCCTATATCTAAACGTACAAAATAACAAAATACAGCTAAGTTAATAAAAGCCAACAAATCATGATTGCATTACGAGTTATGCATTTGTCCACAGTACGGTAACATCACTGAACAGGATTCAGAACGACACCAAGAAAATGTCCTAATTAAACGAATTTATTATTAACTCATACGCTATTTAAATTCGAAAGTTTAAAACAATAAAGTAGCATAGGCAGGCGCATAAGCAATAAAAAAGAAAAAATGACATTTATAGATAACGAGATAAGTAAAGTTTGACAGCCAAATAACAGACTGTGTAGCAGATTTCATATTTGACGGTATGCTGTATGTCGTAAGAATCGCTGCCAGCATTTTATTCATGGTAGAGTACGAACACATTAAACAAGATTATGGCCAGCTGTGCGTATGTGTTCAATTCAAATTCCTTCCGGTATGTTTCTGTTAAATATTAGCAAAATCAAAATTGGATGACATCTGACAAAATATCACAAAAAGTACAAAGGTGACGTTTTTTTATGAAACATATTGTAGTTGGCAGTGCCATTATAAACCTATTAACCCACATAGTCAGAAAAATTATAACAATATTCATTAATTGCTAACTACCCGAAGTTAAGACAAACCTTTATTTTAATAATGCGTATTAAATACATATATTAAATATACATTAAAATAGTGCAAAAAAATTAACAAAATGTTAGAAACTTTGCAGTCGGGAGCTTAAAGTGTATTATAGTAGTCTGCTGAAAACGGAACTGGATGTATGCGCATACTCTATTAATTCGATTTGTTGACATTCTCAGAGTACCGCCACCCTCAGATGATTTTATGTGCAAATTTCATCATTTTGACTTGTTGTTTATACGATGAGCAGCAAGTTGTGCAAGCTGATAGGGTACAATTTGTCGAGAATTTGCATAGATTTCGATCTGTTGTAGCAGTTGCTGCGGATTTGCTGCAGTCTTTTTATATGTAGTGGATTTGCTGAACAATTTGTTCTACTGTACGGCGACAACTCGAAGTGATGGAACGTGGGCTTTAGTTGTCGTCGTTGAAGATGAGTCCGTCTCCGCTGAGGGTCGACATTCTCAGGGTTCCTCCGCCATCCAAGTCTCCGCCCCCGCCGAAGACGAGGGGTGTCTCGCCGCCCATGGGACCCCCAAGCATGGGTAGACCGCCGGCTAAGCCGTGGGCGGCACAGAGGTCCAGCTCGTGGCGCGTGTCGACCACGGCGACGGTGAACGGACTACCGGGAACGTGGACCCCGGACCACTGGATGTGAATAACGTACTGGCCGACCTCAGTGGGATTATAGCGGCATTTGATCGCACGGTCACGCGTCTCGTCTTTCATCATCTCCACGCGGAACGCTCCTGCACAACACCAACGTACAGTGACCAAGTAAAGAAGTAAGTAACATTTTGCTGTCCATGTTGCCCATTCGTATAGTCCGGCCCTGGCAAATGTTTTTGTTCACACAAGTAACACAAAAAGAAATTGGACAGATTTCCATTACTGGTTGCAACTGAAAACCGGACAACTCAAAAGGCTGACAAAAACAGCGTGCAGAAGCTAGTTCAGAGGAAAGTCGAAGAGACTGACAGACCTTTAGGTCCACGGACACGGACGGTAAGACGGCCAGGCCCGGCACCTCGTGTTTCGACGAGTAAATCGCTCTGGAACGTGACCAGTAAGCCGGACTGTAGGCCAGGTCCACTCACACGCACCTTGCTGGCGTCTGCAGCTGACGTCACTTTGATGTTGAACGGCGAGCCTACAACCACCACTCACGACGTTATACCAACCAATGAACCAATCGATCATCATCCTCGTCATCAACATCATTTTATTCGCCAAGAAGTATAAACAAAGCAGCACATACACAGTAAGCAGTAAAGGCAAGGCAACATAGCTTCCATAATAGTTGCCCTTTAAAAAGCTAAAAGCACAAGATAAAATCGTTACATGCGAAGAAAAAAATCGATCAATCGCTCCCCCAGTCAATCAATAATCAATTGCAATCAATCATCGCTTTCTTTTGCGGTCGAAATTTATTATTTTTTTATTAATCAGTGAACTTGTACAGTTTTTGTCGCTCGATGTACAAAGAGAAAAAAGAGGCATTGCCATAATATTGCCCGTCGGTCCGTTCGTCCACCGTTTGTTCCGTAAAACCAAGAACTGAAAGGCAAAGAAAACCAAAATTAGCATGACCGTTTCCCGGGACACAAGTAACCGTTGAGGAAGTTTTCAGATCAAAACGTCTACGATCAAGGTTGCCGGACGTCAAAAATTTGTTGAGAATGGCGTATAACTTATTTTGCGTAAACGTAATATAGCACCAATGTTACAGATAGGTTGCTGGACGACCGCTTATTATGTTCGCACTGGTCCAACATAATATTATTTCTGTAGTATAAAGAAAGAATTAACCGTATAGAGAGACTCATGCAGACCTAGTATAGGTTCGCCGCAGAACGTGACAAACAACTGATGAATGCCGCACTCCATGGGTCGAATCCTCAACAGGAACGTTCCGTTCTGTTGGTCGACAAGTTCGCACAATGCCGGCTTCATAGGTCCCTTGCACGTAGCCAGTAGCTCACCTACATTGATAAGCCAGTCGTAGAGTGGACGCTATCAACGTCTGTTAACGGTATAACATCGGAGGTGAATAATAATACCGATACACTTCAACTGTGTCTCGTACGAAAAATGTAGTTTAAAGTCTTTCCCGAGCCATAAGGCCCGTAGGACGGCGCTGATCTCCGTTTCCTTAGCCCTCAGCCGAACACCAGTTTATACTGCGAGACCACGGTTATGCGGCAAGTGCAGCGCGCGGTGTGTATGTGGAGGGAAGCTAATTTAACGCCTCGCTATACCAAACATCCAGCACCAAACGACCTTTGAGAATACTTTTCCTACAATACCAGCAACCGATTAGCTATTTGTTAAATTAGCTTCTCTCCATATGCTTTCGCAGCTTTCGGACAGTACTCATTCCGCCTACACACAGAGTGTGATTGGTATGTATAAAGAGATGAGAATCGAACTAAACTCGCATTTACTAGCTGCACAGTAGCCCTGTATTAAGGTGTCTGCTGTACTAAAAGTTTAGATATAGAGTTTTTATTCATCATATGGTAAAGAATAATGCACAATGAACTTATTAACAGTTTAACTGAAGCAAAGCACATTACTGTTTCAAATACTGTTCAGCCACACCGTCGCTCACATTGTCACCGCCACGGAACCGGGTGCTTGGACCAGGACAATTAATCTGGGAACCAAACCCGGGGTGAAATCCGGATACCCGCCAAGCCCGCCCGTAAACACGGATTTGTAAGACATCACACTATCACAGGTTTGCATTTCTGAACCAAACCATTACGTTTGGTAGAACCCGAACAGAACAGAACCGCGGCAGTGAGAGTTCTTTTCCATGACTAGAATTGTTATAACTTAGGCTATACCTGATCCGGCTCGTCTGGTGTCGACGATGCAGCAAAGGTCCTGACCGAGGGCGCCACCGTCCAGACCGGCACCGGTCACCGTTACCTTGCTGGCATCATTACAACAGCCGACTGTCACTTTGAACGGTGAGCCCGGCAGCTGGTAGCCGCCCCACGATATACTCAGCAGGTACGCGCCTGTTGTAAACACAATTCATCGACAGCTTGATTGCTCGTAGACTGATAAGAATAATAGTAATCTTTACTAGCAAAAATGCAAACAATTAATATTAATTGTGCACAATAATAATAATAATAATAATAATAATATCTGGCGGGCCCTGAACGCGGCTGAAATAGGCCTACCTGCAACCAAAGAGCCATCAGGCTTAAACAGGCAGGACGGCAAGCGTCAGAATGGGCTGACTCTAATCCCGTGTCAAGGCGAAAAACCTCTTATATGGGATGTCACAGTTGCCAGTACATTGGCTGCATCATATGCAGATATTGCTGCCACGGGCGCGGGACTGGTGGCCAACCAGGCAGCTGACAGAAAGGCTGATAAGTATGCTGACTAACACGGCGTCCTACGTTTTTGAGACTATTGCGGTGGAAAACCTGGGCCCTTGAATGCTTCAGCGCTAGAGTTCATCAGCAATTTGGGTCAAAGAATTAGTAACCTTAGTAACCAGGTTTAATTCCAGTATATCTCTGTGACGATCCAACGTTTTAACTTGGTGCTTTTGCACGACTAGTTTTCCATGGATCCACCGGACCAATAGCCATTCCAGCTTTGTTTTAAACTTTTGCTCTTGACCCCCGGGTTCACGGTGTGTGTGTAATTTAATTTAATGATTTTATTTCAATTCGTTGATAATTTTTTCTTTATTAATTAGCATCCATATATGTGGCTTGGCTCTGTGCAGCTACACTTGTGTTTGTTTGCATGAGCAGTCAGAAAAAGAAAAACAATTTCAAAATACATAATTACATTAATTAAAACATAAGACCATATTAATTGGCGGACCTTGACGCTCGGCTATGTAGGTACACCTGTGTCGGCATTCACCAATCAGAGTGCAGCGCACGTTAACGTCGTCCTGAAGTCCAATCAACTTCACCTCCGGTTCACCTGTATTGATTATGCACCAAAAAAACGTCACAGTGCGCAATTTGCACAGTGCACAGCAAGTATACTTCTTGTTTTTTTACAATTTAAAAAAAAAAATTTTTTTTGGTATTTACTTTTCGTTTTATTTTCTTTTTGGTTTGAAAATATCACCGCATACTAATACTTTGACTTTTGTTTAACTGGTCAATTTTTTGTAGTTACTCCAAAAGTTCATGGAGAAAATTCGTGAACGTTTACAGTTGTGAAAGTAGTAATGACTCAACTATATAGCGAGTCAGTTCACAAAGCACCCAACTTTTTGCCTATGGCTTTGGTGGCAGACATAAATCGATTTTCAAAATTTTTTCACTAATAGAATTAATAAAAAAATTAATAATACAATGCTCTATTTTTTTGGTTTTAGTTTTATCCGTTTTTAGCTATGGTTATTTTTTTATTTTTTAAAATCTTGGATTCCAGCTTTCCCCTAGCCATATGGTATTTTTACGTTTTTAGACAACGGTACTTTTCTCAAGTTATCTCATCGCATTTAACACATTTTAGTTCGTTTTAATTTAAATGCTGAATTAAACTGGCAAACACAGAAAGCTGCCAGATATACCCGGTCCGGCGGTGGATCCGTCGACGATAAACTCAGCCTCCTGACCGCACCAGGCGTTGGTGATCCCAGGCCCGAGAACGACCACCTTCTCCGGGCAGACCTTGTCCGGCTGTTCGGGCGGCATCTCTTCTACTTCCATCACGCAGAAAATGATCGGACATCTTTTGAGCGGCTTCCCGCCAAAGCAGACCTTCATCTCATAGTCACCTAAATACCAACACAACATGCTTAAAAATCTACAATCACTTACGCAAAACGGTGATGCGTGCCGCACCAGAGCGTAGGCGGGCTACTCGTCTTCCATTCTAGTTCACTGAAACTACAGGTGGATAGACCAATGATGCGGCCAGTATAAGTGCTTGTGACAGAATTGGAAAAATCTGCATTGCAGTTGTCTGTCATCAAGCCATCAACTATCACTAGCCGAGCTTTCCCGGTTGTCAGTTTTCCACACAGATCTGCAAAGACCTACCACAGCATGTGACATCTTCCCTGAGTCGCTGGCTGGACATCTCACTGCCATTTCAAAACTTATCTCATTGTTTCCTGAACCGATTGATTAACTGAATGGCTAACTGAGTGACTGACTTATTGATTGATCAATAAATTCATTGGTTAATTGACGGACTGACTGATTACTGTCCGTGGTAACGACGACAGTATTGTTTTCGGCACCGTCGCTGTGCTTTTTTGTTTGTCTGTTTTATCTCTGTCAACACAATAACTCATAAACCGCTAAGCTTAGCTTTATAATTTTTTTGCACGAATACGTATCTCGACAACCGCAAGAGCCCTGTGGAATTTCAAGATGATAATTGTATATATTGGTCAAAGGTTAAGGTCGTATGGATTTTTTTTCGAATACTTTGCCATTGAAAAATAGGATCATGCTGGTCATAGCTGCTGCTAAGCAGGATATAGATAGCGAGGCCAATTTTAGCAATTGGTCGACGCTGACGTAATTATATGAGCATGCCAAGGCGGCTACCGCGAACAGATTTAGCATCGCGCAAGGCTTGACGGTTTTATATAGTTGATTAACTGATTGATCGGCTGACCTTTGACGGCGGGCATGAAGCTGACGTCATAGACAGTGTCACGTCGAGCGACTTTGCACGGAATCTCGCCGCGATCAGGCCCAGTCACCGTAGCAGTCAACTCGCCTGTATCAACATCACGCAGATCACACAGACATAGCTTTATTTTTCGCCGGGCTTACACGCAGAAATAAAATGTAACTCAAAACTAATTATTTCGTTTGCTGAAGTAGAAAACTACGTTTTTGTCCGTTTTTCTGTTTCTCTGTTTTTCTGTTGATTAACCTGCTAGTTTTCTCACAGTTTTAAAGAACTTTGGAGACTGAAGACATTTTCAAAGTGGTGCAGCATTATTTTGAGCAGAATCTGGAGTCAAGAGACTTTTTCACTGCAGATACATCTAGCAGATGTATTATTCAAGTCCGGTGTATTCATCAGGTGGCAGTACTGTTCTCGTGCAATGTTATAGATTTTTGATTGCTTCTAGTTTAGCATCCTTTTTCTTGCATCGTATGTGACAATAATATATAACTGCATCGTGGGTTTAAAAATTGGGACAAGAAGTTGCAAATTTCCGGCAGGCAGCTGCAAATAACTGAATTTATTCAAAAACAATGGATCTCTAGACAACAGCTCAAATTTTATATTTTAAAAAATATCTGCAACAAAAGAAAATCTTTTAATAAACTAAAATTCAGGAAAAAAAAGAGCAATTGCCCCATCATTTTGTCCTCTGCCGCGACGCCACCGGTAAAACATTTCTGTTTCCATAAAATTCAGAGCGTCGGAAGAAAAAAGCTTAAGCAATTTACCGTGACCAGCTTGACAGGTTTCAAACTCGACCAGCTGCAGTTTGCGAAGATCCGCCTGGACGCACGTGTTACCGTCGAACAGAGCCAACCAGCCGCCGATAGGCGCCACCCGGTCAGGGTTGAGTACACACGGCTTGAACGGACTTCCTGCATGACAACAGCCGGGCACAAACCACACACGATCAGAAATATCTACAGCTAGGTGGTCTGTTATACCCCGTTTACACGATTAAGCACTCATCAAGCAAACATCGAGCAGACATTGAGCAAATGTCGAGCAAACATCGAGCAAGTATTAAGCATGCACAAAGCAAAGCCTACATGAAGCAAACATTAAACAAGCATTGAGCAAACGTCGAGCAAACATTGAGCTAGCTCGTCCAGCTAACTAGAGCTAGCTCGTCGAGCCAGCTTCATCGTGTAAACGGGGTATTAGTATAATTGATGGGACATAAGACTCGAGATCCCGAGGTCGTGGGTTTGACTCGCGATCAAGTTGCTATCAAGTGGTTAGTATTTGGATGCGTGACTGTCCGCAAACGGGTAAACCGTCTCGGTATATAACCAACAACAAGATCAACTTAGCCTTCCATCCCTTTGGGGTAGGTAAATCCAGCACTGAAATGCATACCATACAATACAGTTTTATTTCATACGCAGGCGATGACGCAAAACAGTGAGAATATTAGACGATATGCAAAAAACTATCGCGCATGTGTGGTGTCGAGTGTATACCTGGAATTCCTCGTCCGTTCCAGGTAATGGTAATTATAAAGATGCCGACCTCCACAGGTGTATAGGTCACCTTACGTCTTCCGTCCGGTAGTCGCTCTATGTTACACCGGCTCACCGTGTTGGGCCCTAGAGTACAGAAACACGCACGCGATATACAGATTGTTCGGTTTATTATTTACTTTTTTTTAATAAACTGTAAATAAATAATAAGTTGTGTTGTAATTTGCTCACCAAAACTAGAAGTTTTGAGGACAGATAAGGTAAAAAGATATCGGTCACCGTGACACTATATCATGACTGTTTTCTCTGGCGTGAATACTTCATGGAAAACAACATTCGCTGAATTTCACAGTCCGCTATAAAATATAGGGTGGGCCAAAAATAAGCTAGTAGCAAATTTCTTCCAGAGCCTACCTGTAAAAAAATTGTGAAAATTGGTCAATATTTAGCGAAGATATGGGAAAAGTACACTAGCTTACTTTTTTGGCCCACCCTGTATTTAGAACCAATGGCGTTATTTCGCGTTTTTTCTCCGTGTTGAAGCGGACATATTTCATGACCATGATCGACGGCATGTTTTGCCTGGATGCATGTGTGATATACAGACGAGATACGCTATCAATCGTCCCGCTTTTTGAGTGGAGTGAGTACGGGCATTTATAGCAACACTTTAGACACAATAATGAAAATGAAAAAAACGAAGTAAATCATTAAATTTGTTTAGTCAAAGAAAGACGCACCGACAATGGTGACAACGAGATCTCCCTGCTGTCCGACCGACTGAACTTCAAACACGGATGTAACGTTCTCAACAGCGCATTGTAGACCGTCACCTGACGCTGTCGGTAGGAAGTTGTCTTCAATCTCCTGATTTACTGGACAACCTGGTTGTCCGTACACGACACAGCAGCATAGATGTAATAAACGACAAAATTTTTTATATCAGGAAAAATCCGTTTCTTGTTAAAAAATAAAACCAAATTACCGTTACTTTTGCACTGACCAGTAACCATTTGCCATTTATTAAAAATTTTAAAAAATGTAAAAAATTTTTTAAAATTTTAACATCAGAAATGTCTTTCTATAAAATACATGAAAAATACGTTTGTTACAACTATCGCACAAAAAAAATCAAATTATGGCACAAACAGGTATGCTACAGTTGACACTTGAAACTAATCTGAATACACCAACACAATCTATAAAAACTACAGCAGCACGGACAGTACGGACCGAACGGTAAAAAGATAACAAAAATCTATAAAAAAAAACACTTGCAAAAAACGCTAACCGGATACGTCGAGTCCTCCGTACTTGCAGTATATGGAGTGAGTGCCCGGGTCGGTTGGTACGTAAGTGAACTGGAAGCCTTGAGGAGTCTGATTCATGGAACTCGGTACTGACATGCCGCGAACGTTGGTGATTAGAAGCTTAATGTCCGCCAATCCAGCACCCACCGTCATTACTGGTAACACAGACAGACAGACAACGACAATGATAAGATATTTTTTAAAAACTTTAAAATCACGTAATTTATGAGGATGTAATAAACAATAAAAATCTACAAAAATCTAAATACCTAATTTTAAAACAATAAAAAAGACATTTTAAAACTATAAAAACACATAACCCAGTAAGTAAGCACAATGAATAAGTAAATAAATAAATAAAACTAAATTGTTTATCAGACTATGTAAAAAAAACTTGTAGTGCTAAACTGCAACGACGTAAAACGTGCAAACGAAAACTGCACTGCTTAACTCATAACGATAATTGCCAAAAGACAAAAGCTCATTAGCAAAAAAATTCATTACAGTCGTTATCAGACAAACCATATAAAAAGCATGGTGTAACACAACGAACAACAATAATTGATGCAGATTATAAGACTTTTATTAAAAAATGTAAATTTATATAGCACACAATGCCAGCACAAATCCTGCCAAATCCGAGGCATATTTTCTTAACTTACTTGTAAAAAAACTCGCATATTTACTGACCATCGAGAAGCATTTGTTCGCCGACGCGTCCATGCCGGGTGCCCTCAATGAGAACTTTGCACGGGTCGAAGAATTCTGTGAGTAGAGGACAACCAACGATCATCTGACCAGCGTACTGTACGTCCAAGTGGTGACGGCCTGCATATACATATTTTCACTTCAAGATTTCAAACATTGCAAAGAATGGTCAAAATGGCACCTACAACTGCTCATTCAAACATACAGCTGAGATTCTAAACTCACAAAATGGCACTTAAACAAAAATGATCCGGTAGCAACAGCGCACAGAGAAATACTAATTACTGGACTGCATACAAAGAAAATTATTAAGTCCATCTCGTAAGTTGAGTTAGCAAACTCCAGTCTAACACAGTGTAGCATCGTACAGATCACTCCTCGCGATCTTGGTCTGAATTGTCTTTCATTTTCCAACACGCTTTTTTGCCCATTAGTTTTTCTTACATTAATACTTTGCGAGATAGTTTAGCGACGTAGTTAAGTTGTGGTGAGATATTTAATAACTGCTTTATTGCCAATTGTGAAAAAATTTTGCCAGTAAAAAATTGAAAATCGGTTAGTATTTCGCAAAGATGCAAACAATACAAATGTAACGTTTTTTAAAACACAGTGCATAATTTAACCCATTGTATAGGCTAGACAAAGCTATGTGTAAGTGTCGCTGACGTACCGGTGAACTGAGAGGTGTATTCCAGACGAACGGTTTTGTCGTTCTCCGCCAGCACTCTCACCATCAGCAGCTCACCGCCCGGCGCTGAAATAATTACAGTACATCAACGATAAATATCACCTTTGTGATTAACAACACAACGTTGACCTTTAACGCTAACGTTATTATTAGCTTTTGTCACAAGAACGACGATGATACTTGCTAATCTGCATACTACTACTACCGCTGTATCTCAGATTCCACTATCTAGGCCACGACTAGTCAGATATCCTTACTCCACTTCAATTTTTTGAAAATTTGTTGGACGTCAAGCTGTACAACATCCTGACATTTCAAGCTTTCTAAGTAAGTAAAAAATTGTAATGCACAAATCAAACGTTACTACAAAAACAAAAAAAGATAAACACATGTAGGCCTACAAGCTACACAAAAGTAAGATCTGTTGCACAATTTATCGTGTAAACTACCGATTTGTGGTAAACTCGTCGTAGGCTACAGCTCGTTGTACGATACGTTGTACAACGAATCCAGAACAAATCAAAGCTATAGTGGAATGTGGGCTACACCATTAGACATACCTTTAGCGGTGGCGTCAATGTCTGCCGGGTTGAGGGCGACGCTTTGAGTGTTGATGATAGCAACAACCGGTTGACCGACTGGCACCGGAGCATCAGCACCGACTGCCATTATAGACATCTGTCCAGCAGGGTTGATTACACGAACCAACATTGGAGCCCCTACACCGCAACCAATACTACACCTACTACTACTACAACCGCCATTATCATCGGCGCTGAAAATCAGCACAATTTACCTTCCTGAAACGTTAAAATTTGTTTATCAGTATAACAAATAGCTTACTGCTCCCCCTAGCCTAGCGGTTCAGTCAAGTGCCTCAGATTTTGTGCACTTTAAATATGCACTTACTTACTTACTCACTTACTTACTTCAGTGTCTGGCAGAAAAAGGACCCGTAGGGCTCTAGCTCCATTTCGTAAATTCTAAATAATTTATGCTAATGATGCCTCAGTTAATGTGGCTACAAAAAAGCCGTACAGCACGGACGGCCGAGGATAAACTAGGTGGACAAGATCACACGAGATCTGAAGGACATGGACACTACCTGATAAAAAGGCAAAAAACTGGCGACAAACAAGACAGAGTAGCGTCAAAGTGCGGCACAGGATGCGGGTTGAACTAAGGTCTAACCGTCTAAGGTAAGAACTGCTATCGCTAAATCTTAGTATATTTATTATCGTATATCACGGACAGACAGTCTCTTGATTACTTGTGGCTTACGTGCTGATGGCTGGTCGGTCACGGGTCAGTGAGCTGACCGGACACGGACAGTCAGAGAGCCTAGAGGTTGTGTGGCCGTCAGACCGGCAGGACGTTTTTCTTTTGTTGGCCGTGTTATGGCCGTATTGCTTTTTTTGGTTGTTATAACTGATTGTTTTTTGTTTACTGGTGCTCGCTACTGTATTATATTTCTGTTTGAAAAGTTTAGACTGTTCTTTGCTCTTCGATGAGTAGATAGGCCTATAGGAGTCTAGTGGCCCTGCAGTGTAGGCTTAAACAACCGACTAATCCGTAACATCGTACCTGGCACATCGTCGAAGTTGTACTTGATGTTGACAATGTGGTTGTGGGGCAGCAATGGAACGAACGTGTAGCGGTTGTGACAGCGACCTATAGGCTGAGACTGCGTCGGCACGCGCGTGTCCTTACAGATCACATCAATGTCCAGGTCTCCTAGACCCGCCTCGCTCGTGTCAACTAAAACAACAACAACATCAAACGCTGTACTAGTGGTAGCAATGGTAGTGAATTTAGTACTAATAGTAGCAGAAGAAAATGTCATGGACATGCAGCGTGGCGTAGCCAAGATTTTGTCTGAAGTATCAAATCCTGTTCCTCTCCGATTTCCGTTGCATTTGCTTATTCGATCTTCACCTGCGTCGGGTGGCAGCTAGGTAACACTGCGGGATCCCATATGGCAGGTAACGCTCCGTAGCTTTGAGATGGGTTTCCCATAAAAAGCTATAGCCTATCTTTCAAAACTTTACAAAATGTAACCAGAAATCGATGAAATCACCGGCGAAGCTGACGGGCTGTCCTGCGTTGGCGCTCACCGCTGACTCCGTGATTCTCACCTTGCTGACGTCATACAGGTTACACGTGCCCGGGCTGCCCGGCACCGCCATGCCCCCATAGCTCAGCTCCATCTGGTACGCACCGACCTGGTGACCCGTGAACTCGGCCTTGTAAACACGACCTGACCTCATTACGCGCGGCTGCACGTGCTGACCCGCCGGACCTGACCCACATTCGCACACCATCGTCATCATCATGGTCATCGTCATCGCTTATTTGCCCCAAAATAGCACCGCAAATAGAACAGTATATATTGTACATAGGCAGCACGGCCGGCAGTGACGTAGATAATGCGTGGAAGGAAGAGAAAAAAAACAGAGGAAGGGAAGGGGAAAAAAGAGAAGGCAAGAAGAAGGAAGATGAGCCCTTCATTTCCTCCTAATTCACATTTCTAGCTACGTCACATGGTCACTGACGACCGGACAGTAAAATAACAACAACAAAGTTGCACTGATAACTGCCCGGCTTGTCTGTCTGTCTGTCTGTCTGTCTGTTCGTCCTTAAAAGTAGCCTACTCAAAATGGACGTAAGTACAGATTTTCATTATTACTTAGTTCCTGTTAATGACAACAACCTGTAGGTTGGAGCAATATGATAATTATAGGCCTATTTACTGAATTCAATACGTCCGAAAAAAACCCGAAATAATTTGTTTCTCGAGTAAAACCGACCGGTGACGGTGCAAGCAATTTCGGCTTCGGGTGATCCTTTAGCGTCGAAGGCGATGACGACTGGAATATGAACGGGACGAAGTCGCACTGCGTCCCAGTCGACACACAGACCGCCCACGTCTACCACACAAGCTGTAAACGGAGATCCTGCACCGTAATAAACAGCAATACACCAATATCACCATCGTGTAAGCAACTAAGTAAATAAGTAAGTAAGCATGTGAGTAAGTAAGTCGGTAAAAATCGAATTTCTGCAATTACGAATATTATTTAGACCCAACATTTTTAACGCTTCGGGCAAAACACTTCTTTCTTCTTTTGCATCCAATCGTACTACGTGTACATTGAAGTACACTGTACTGGAATTTATCATCATATCTCAAAGTCACTTATTAAGTAAGTAACAAAGTAAGCTTGAATTTATATCACACGTTAACGCCAAGAAGCTCCTATTGTGCTGCTTGCATTAGTACTTTGCCTTAAAAGTTATCGTCCAAAGACGTAGATAGCATAAACCGGATCACGAGATGCTGAAATTGGTAAATGACCACGCTGTCCGAGCTTATACCACTTCAGACAGTGGGGTATTGTACTTAGACCACGCTTAGACGCATAGACTACACCGTCGTTTGCTTTATGACGCACGACTGCAGCCAAAAGTTGTAAAAAGAGAACCAGCCATGTGCGAGCTGAGTGTGGTTTAAGATGAGTTTATTGTTCTTTGGCGAATAAGTGATAAACGCGACTGATTGACTGACTAATGTCTGACCGGGCACAGGGCATCCGTTCATCGTGATGACGATGCTGTGAAGACAACATTCCTGCGGTACGAACGAGACCGTGTGTAGACCATCACATCGCTCTACGACCTCAACCAGAGGCCGGGTCAGCTCTCCACGTATGTCAACCGCGATACGACCGTGCCCGGAGCAACTCAGATCCACTGTATACACCATACACATATGAACGTCAAGTCCTTCTCCAGCCATACAATCTATGGGGTGGCGGTGATCTCCGTTACCTTAGCCCTCAGCCAGTTTACACTGCCGGACCAGTTTTTGCTGGTGCTCATTGCGCCTATACACGGAAGGATGGCCAGGCTGAGTTGACCTGGTTGCCTAGTTACATACCGAGATGGTTCAGCCGTCTACCGACGGTCACCCATCTAACGACTTCACTAACTAAGCCACACATGCATACGAACAAACTACTGCATACGATTGCATGTATTACTATTGGCACCTCCAGCAATTTACCAGGCGTTTATTTATCTGATGATTTGTCAGCAGGATTACGCAAAAAGTTACAGGCAAATTTGGCCTTAATTTTCAGGGGAAATTAGACTTGGCTCAGCTTACAGGTGATCCGATTTTGAGATGATCCGAATCAGCATCTGAATCCAGGCTAAGACTGAAAAGTTTTTCACATTTGCCAAATAAAAGGGCAAACCTCTGCCAAATAAAAATTGCTATGAATATCGCAAATAATCACGACATTATTGTTAGATTTCTACTACTGACGTACAAATAGAATACAGCAATAAACAGTTTTGTCGCTTTTTTACTCTGACAGTTTTTGTGTCATTGTGGTTTTGTTTCTATGTGTGGTGCATTAAAGACAAAAAGTAGCGACTTACAGTCGAACTTGAAGCACTTTCCCAGGATGCCCTGCGGCATGCAGCCGACACGTACTTGTGACGGATCAAACACGTCTACACAGAAAGGACTCCCAGTGATGTCCATCTCAGCGTACTTTATCTCAATCGCGTGCGTTCCTGGTACAAACGACATTCGGAACTGTTATTAAACTGCGAGAAGTGAAAAAAAATCGCCGGTAAGTACTGTCGGCGTATGGTCACTCATCAAAAACCCTTGGCTATGGACCCCATTCTTACGAAAGAAGTGGCGGAATGCTTACCAAGTGGTAAGGAGATGCCGGTATGCTATGTCAGCCCACACCATACGAGACAAAGTAAGTGATGGAATAATGTTTCTGTAAGCGTAATTTACATCGATGGCATGCGTGAGATAAAGGCAGCATCTACAGCAGCTACTACACAGCGATGGACGAAAAGTTAACATGAAATTATTGACTGAGAGCTGGGTAATCCGAAACCCCGTTCCCACGCCAACGATTTATTCCCCAATAAAACGCAAAAAGTTTTCTGAGACCTGCTTCCATGGGCGTGAATTCGACGTGATAGCCGTTGGCGTTTTCAGAAATGCGCGGACTCAGCTGCTGACCGCGCGGCGCTACACACAAACAAACAGACAATCATACACTGCGTTTTGAAACTGAAGCGTCGTGCTAGGGGAAAGGCGGCGGCAGATAATCTGCCCCTCCGCTAAACTTTGAACTGTCGGAAAATTCTTAGACAACTTTCATCCAAAAAATGCGAAATTTAACACTAAAAACCGCCATTCAAAAGCAACATTGAAGTTTTGAGCACCCGCGATGTTTTCGGTCGAACATTTGCAACTGTCTGTAGGAATTACATCGGAAATTTGCAGTGGCTGTCGAAAAAAATTGTAACTTACTGTCCCATTTATTTTTTTAGTTAGGATGGCGAAGTTGAGAGAAATAATATCATTGTAATGGATATTGTCATTGCTGTATGCACCACAATTACCGAAGTCATCATCATCATCTTGGGCTATATTTCAAAACTGACAACCCGCACAGTAACTGTCAGTAATAAGTAACTAAACAAGAAGTACACAGAAAACGATTATAGTGTGCGAAGCATCTTCTAACCATGGTCCGAAGCAGCGAGCGTCACTGTACAGTCACAAAGGGATAAGATATGAAATATCGGGTTTTGGGACAGGACCGGAATACAGCTAAGGAAGGTGCGAATGTGACATGTTCAGACAGACTGTTCAATGTTTAATAAATTTGTAAAAAAAATACGACAAATAAAAAACGTTAAAATACATTATTGCGAAAAATAAAAAGAAAACTTACCGGTGATGACGACAGAGAGCGGTGCGTCGCCGTTGACCATTCTGGTGTTGATGTCGAAGCAACAAGGTTTATGCGCCACCACGATCCCTCCCAGACACTCGCCCACAGCCGTCGCCTTGCGACCGTCGATCACAGGAATAGTGAACGGACTTCCTGCACGCACGCCAACCAAACGTCCAGTGCATCTTCATCATTATCATGCAATTTGTACAGGTAGAAAACTGTAATCTCAAGTCTTCTCAGTTTGTTCCTGTGGGCCCAATGTTAACAGCTGTAGGCTCTATTTAATAAGCATTTTGTTGAAATGCGATTTCTAGCGCACTTACATGTTTTCCTAATTATTTTTTTTGTTAAAATTTAAAAAAAAATATAAAAAAATCTTTGAAATATAACCTGAACGCGGGTGAATTATGCATGTTCGTTTTCTTGCGTTCTGTAGCAGTTTAGCTATTACAAATGGCTAGTTCATAATGTACAGACCGTAACAAACAGATATTGGTTTAAGGCGAAGATTATCAAGGCTAACCAAGACCAGTGATCTTCGAGGCCAAGACCAAGGCCAAGGTTAAAGTCAGTAAACAAGTAAAGTAAGTATGACAATTTTATACTACACGCCAAAAGCGAGCTTAATTTTATTCAAACCGTAATGAACCACAAAATGCTCAGACAAACATAGTTTCAATGTTTTAGTAAATAAACCTATTATACAAAAATATTTAAGTAAAAACTGTTCAGTTTATATACAGTGTAAAAGTGACATCGTGGTTGTAGATATAAAACAGCACAAATCACAATTTAAAAATTCAAACTTTACCATTACACAGTCAGCAAAGTTCTTCTGACACTTTTAAGAGGGCCGAGGTATCGCCCATTTTGTCCTAAATTTCGTTGCCATGGCAAAGGGGGTCGATCAGGGGTAAATATAAATGACACCGTTAAATTGGCCGACCCCAAAAACCATACCATAAAACTAAAAATTACGACTTTATCTTATACATAGCCGGAGTTATGACAGTTTAAACCATTGTCTAATTTTCCCATAAGCGCCATTGTAATTTTTCATATTTTTGTAAAAATAGGTTAAAATGTTGAATTTAAATTTTGTAACCCCCAAAAGGCACTTTCTTGCGCAAAACCGCTTCATATGAGCCATCGTGCGTTAAAATCAGTTCAGTCGTTTTTCCTGTAGAAGACGGCAAGAAAAAAAGGAAAGGGAAGGGAAGGGAAGGCACAAAAAGTCACGCAAGCGTTATATTTCACCTATTCGTGGGAAAGGCCCCCGTAAACGGATTTTCACCAAATTTTGCACATCAGGAGATATGCTAAATATAATCATCTGTGCAAATTTTAGTGTGGAAAAATTAAGGGGTTTGGGAAATACGATGGGTCAAATTTTGGAGTTTCCCATTGAAATGGCTGGTCACCCTTACAACAGTGCTGCGTTACCGCGCAGCCTGTGATAGGCCTACCAAAAACTCGCTGCACACAACACATTCATTACAAATAAATAGAAGCCAAGGTGTCGAGGCCAAAACCATGGTTGTTAAGGCCAAGGCCATAATTTTTTTTATCCTCCAGACTCGAGCTGTCGTCGAGGTCGAGAACAGTCCTCGAGTACCCTAACCATCTTCGCAGACTAACCTGTGACCATGTCTCCGTTGAACTTGACAATCGCGGTGTGTGGCTCTGCGACCAAGGGTGTGAATGTGACGGTGTGCATACAGTCTCCGGCCGGTCTTACGGTGTGTGGAACGGTAGTCGAACTGTTGGCTATTGTCACTTCCAGTGTGCCGCCGCCAGCACCCGCCACGTTCACTACAACGCAGACGAGCATATCGTATCATTACACATTACTGGTAGTTTTAATTTTCAACTCAGAGTGGGCCTAAACGTGCGACAAAAACCGAGTGAGGATACGCGCAGTGCAGCTGTCAATCAACTCGGGTTTGGCAGCGCCATCGCACCATCGCATGAGACGCCACCAGTTGCGTTTCATGCGATGGCGCTGCCAAACCCGAGTTGATTGACAGCTGCATTGTGCATATTCCCGCCCTGTTTTTTTTCGCATGCGAGGTTTTGTCGAACGCCATCTTTCTGCCAAAAAATCATCAAAGTTGGTAAAAATTTAACGAAGTTCTGACAAAACAATTTTACTAGCTTTTTGGAACACTGTGTAAATGTGTTTTGATTGACTGTTAGTAATGCAGGCCAAAAACTAATTATCAAAAACGACGTCTATCTGTAACGGTCTATAGTCGTTGGTTATGGTTACTAATTATGTGCTAGATTAAACCAATAGCTTGTCTGCTAGCTTTCAAGTGCAAATCTATATCGCATCGTCTCCTATAAAAACGACACAATCATACCGTTGAAAGAGGTCGGCTTGCAGACGGTCGCCGGTTTAATGCACGTCACTTTGATGGCGCACGCGTCCCAAGCTTTCGGCGTGAACTTGTCACAGATCAGCTCACCGAAGTACGTGAACGTTATCTCATAGTCACCTGCATTTTGACAGGCAAAATACAAGCTACCGTTTGAACTATTTGTTTCTAGGCCTGGTAGCGCAACAGGGTGGCTTTATACACCATGGGCAATAAAAAACGTGGCACTTTACTTTCGTCAATATATTCACCGATTATTGACCGATTTTCATAGTTTTTTTCACTGGTACATTTTGCAGACAATTTGCAATAATGTGATTATTATACACTGTGTCTCAAAAAAAGCATGTGACTACATTTTTTGCAATAACTGGAACAATGAATGTCCGATTATAATAATTTTTGGCACACTTATTAATG
>Ga0209367_1002015_pt1 | contig 26230 bp, 11 predicted proteins | sample WorMetLIZISLAND2_FD_187412 | JGI IMG/M metagenome (GOLD analysis project Ga0209367, IMG submission 187412) | Marine gutless worms symbiont microbial communities from Max Planck institute for Marine Microbiology, Germany - Olavius geniculatus... ... | reverse complement strand
TTAAGTATATTGCCTAAATTATTACTAAATAATTTCAGTTTTATTGTGCATACATTGCAAAGCACGGTATTGCTACAATAAGTTGTCGTCTGTCCGTGGCCTGAAACGCTGACATTTCGTGGCCATAAAAGTTGGTTTACTTGGAAATTAATTCTAACATAACAAAAAGCTTAGGGCCTTCGCTTTTGGAGCTCCTCAGTATTGGTAACATAGTCCACAAAGGCTAAATTTTCAGGTAAAATGAGGTCACAAAACCAACAAAAAGCCCAGCTGTCGCTAGGATAGCCGACCGTGCTTCAAGGTTATCCAAGGTCAATGACTTGTTTATTTTATCTGAAAGAGCGTATGCCACTTCTTATTAGTGATTAACACCGCTTGATCTGTGCCATAGTATCGGCCTGCGGCCTCCATTATCGGCCCCTTGGGCCTTAACTCGCCTGCGGCCTCGATTTCGGCCTGCGGCCTCAATTTTTGGCCCTTCGGGCTCAACTCGGCCTGCGATTTCGATAAACAACGCTACACTTAACGCTGCAGCGAAGCACAACGCTTACGCTACTCTGCAGCGTAGCCGCTAGCTATAATGATGCTGATGATGCGTCACCATGGTGACGACGTCTATATGACGTCACAGCCAATCGCAGTCAAAATTGAAACATCCCTCTTTTATAGAATAGATAATGACCTTGGCCGCATTTTTGATTGTTTTCGCGATATGGCCAGTTTTCCATTGAAAAACGCACATTTTTCTACCCCCTCCATTCAACCCCAAATTTTAAAATGTTCCCCTTGTACTAGATCGCTGAAATTTTGCGTGCTTAAGTTTAAGACACGGGCTAATTACTCGTGTAAAGTTTTCGCCTGCCACCTAACGTTTAGCCACAATATGTCCGTGACAGATGGACAGACAGACGACGACAGATGGACGGAAGGACGACAACCATGCCATAAGCTCGACAGATACTTAAGTGTGGTCAGCTAAAAATTGGTAATTATTTGTTGCATAATCTGTTCTAGTTACATAGTACGCTTATTTGCCTTTTACTGTTCAATATCGTCTCCTTTATATCGCTGCTTTACCAAGCGGCTGCGGTTGGTGAAGTAAAGTTTATATACTCGAAGTAACGAAGAAACGTCCGGTCATTAGCAAAAAAAAACCCGTCGCATCCGCCTCATATATAGCAACATAATTTATAAGTGGAGTAAATGACCTTGAGCGTTTCGTAGAGCCGGACGATGTTAGGATGTCGCAGTATTGCCATCACGCGTGCCTCGCGGTGCAGGTTGGAACGCTGATACTCGTCCTTTATCTTGCGCGTGTCAACAATCTTCACCGCAACCTACAACAGCGTACCAAAGATTGATTGATTGAGTCATCGACTGATTAATCTACCGGTTCAATCTCACGACAGTATTACAAAATACTATATAAATGTCGAGCAAATAAGCGTTATTAAACCAGCCTGAGAAAACAAACACATATTAACTAGAGTTAGCTGCACAAAAGCTACTCTGCCACACATCCACGATTCGCCCAGCATAGTCTACTCTATAGTCATAGTCTATTCGTGGCAACTTAATTAGCGAATTAATGAATCAAATAAATGTTATTTAAGAAAAAAAGACAAAATCAAGATCATATTGCAACACATATAAACACTGAGTTTGCACTTGGTAGAAAGCAATGATAATTTATGGTTTCAACACGCCGCACACTATGCCATAGTTGAATCAGTATTCTAGGCAGCGTGGATTTCTATTTGACCCGACCGTAGGCCTATTACGAGAACTGTAATTGTCCGTACGTCCGTCCGTCTGTCAAACTGTTTGTTGGTGTGGATGTTTTCCCTGAAAGCAGTAACAGGTGCGTGGATTAAAATTTTAAAAAATCAAACAAAAGTTAAGTTTTCGTGCCGCATTTTGTTTTTGTGTAATTTGAAAAATGTAAGTTAGCCAAACTCCGAAGAGTCAAGAGTGTAGTGGTGCATGGTACACGCACTCAAATTATCCAACTAAAACGAGGTTAATGGTTGCTACTATGTGTATCGCACGTATACATTCTGGTAGCTGTGATGATGCGTCTGTTCTGTTCTGTTGCTAGTAATAATCAGTCAGTCGATGCAACTTGCAATTAACGACCGTCGCCGTTTGCCTGCCATTAACCTCCTGTTAATTAAACTGCCGCGCGCCACCGCCGCCGCAGCAGCCGATGCTGACAGACGCGGAAGATTAACGCGGCACAGATCATATGTACGTGTAGCAACGCGTGCATGCTACTCTTACCAACGCAATGCCAGGAGCAGAAAAACGAAAATTGGCTTGAACACGCATTCCCAGAACAAAAGCAACCGGTGCGCCAATTTTCAGTTCAGTAGATGTAAGGTCAAGGTCATCAGACGTCATAATATCACCTACTATAGGCCTAAATGTTTACTGGCAAATCGCGCTCTGGCCGGTAGGCCCACACGTCTCGGGCGGCTTGGCTTACTGCACACCAGGTGCGGTGCAACAGACGGCAAGTAGACGGGCGGCCGCATACGTTTGCTTGTTAATTTTTGTATTTAAAATGTCGCAGACGGAGACACGACACGCGCAAGAGAGAGAGAGAGAAAGAGCGTAGTGACACGAAGCGTTGATGCACGTCAGTCAGCAAGAACCAGCACCATCATCATCAGCAGTAGCACAGCAGCAGCAGTAGTAGACGGTCCGGTCCGTCAAACATGGGGCGAGCGCAGTCTCGCGTTCTCGGCTATAATTGAAGTCGACAGCGAGCAGCATGTTGAATTGACAGCAAGACGAACCTATGTCCACAGTCCACTCAGTGCTCTGTAGGCTACACCGTTCACTCACTCAGTCGCTTTCCGGTTTTTCTCCCATCCGCGTCTAGCTGTTTTGTCGCCGACGTGCGCCGAGCTAGAATCATTAGCCACTCCGACGATGACGAAGGAAAACTTTAGAAAACCACGCGGTTACGTATGTGTAGAATAAATCATTTGCGAAACTGTTTCATGACCGTACGACGTGTGCAGTGCAGCGCGCTGTTGTTGTCGCAGGATGTTCGTCCGTCCGTCAGTCCGTCCGTCTGTCCGTCGCTAACGCTGACGTATCGTGGCTATGTAGCCTGCGTTACTTGGAAAGCAAATTATACGAAATAATTAGCTTAGAGTTTTCGCTCCTCGAAGCACCAACATCAGCAACCATATTATATAGCGTTACGTTGGCATATAGACAATACTTATCCCGTTATTCGCGCAATCAATTAAACCGTATTTTAATTGCCCATTGATTGCATTTTGTTCACGAACCACGAACCACGACGGTTTTGACACAACGGTCGTTCGAATGTGTCGGTTGATTCGGACGGCGTTTCGCGTGTCAGCGGACCCCGACACGGGAATTTTGTCGAGGCGGCGGCAAATTGCAGCAGCCAGTCAGTCGGTCTCAACGGCCGGCGTCGGCCTGCTATGCAAGTGTTAGCTGTATTTCATAGTCGGTTCTGTCGTTGCTCGCTGGGTGCCATATTAACGTCGGTCGGTCCGTCACAGCGACCGCAGCAGTCAAACGGCATTTCCCCGGGCGACGATTGCTGACGCCGGCCGGCGGTGCGTGGCGGGTGTTGTACATCGCGCTCCTCAGTGACTCCATGCTGACGCCCGCAGCATCGACCTCCCACCCCCCTCTGTCAGCGTCCGATCGAATTCTCAGCGAACGAATTCCTCTGACCAGAGACGACGATCAATTCATAAACGATACAGCACCAGCACCGGCCGTCGATCACTCGACCGACAAACAAAGTGATGTCGGTGCAAGACTGAAACCGATTTGCCGAAAGAAACATATTTTTACTTGCACATAACTAAATATGTTAAAAAAAACAAAGATCGCCACTCGCGGGCGAATTGAGGGCTTACAGATCTTGCCCGCAGTGGTCGCATATACGCTAAGCAATTACGTAATAAAAAAAAACCACCACGGAAAATATACGAAAATATTGTAAAAAGCTACGCGTGCATCGAATCTGTCTGAGTCTGGTTCAAATATCATAAAGCAGCAGAGACTTTATCGCCGCTTAAAACCGGTCACAAATCAGTGATATTCTTTTAAATAATTTCGGTGTTTTCATGGGTTACGTTTCAGTTTTGTACGCGGAGGAGTATACAGACTACATAATTACAAGCTGTCTGACGAGCTATCGCGCGCACTGTGAGTCTGTGATTGAGTGGCCGACGTTGTCGCTTCAACGCAGCTGCTGTCGCTGCTGCTGCTGCTGGTGCTATTGTTCCCGCGTCCATGTGCGCATCATTAATTACGTCACGAGTATTAACAGTGCTTCTGCTACAGCGCCTGCATGGCAGGCTGCAATATACGTCGATCAGCGCAAGATAGCGTAGTGCCGTAATATTGTTTTAGTCGTCGGATGTAAAAGCAATAGTATTAGCAGCAGCAGCAGAAGCAGCAAAAGACAGAATAAACTATCCTAACCAAACGCCTTTAGTCAGATACGTATACTTGTGTAAACAAACCTCTGAAGCAACTAAGGCATGTTGACGTGCTGATGTACTGACATAAAATAACTACTGTACCTAACTCTGTAATGTGCCAGTGATGACACAGTAGGCCTATGCATGTCCGGTATGGCATTCATCTCTAATATCAGAAAAGTCGTCACAGGACTGCAGAAGCGTGCACTGTGGTGCATTCTTGGAGCCAGTGGCGTATTTAGGATTTGGCAAAGGGGGGCCATGGCAAGCGCGCGGAGCGCGAGCCTATAACGGGGGTCTGGGGGCGGAGCCCCCAGCGTGATCCAGGGGCAGAGCCCCTGATCGGGGCCAGGGGGGCGAAGCCCCTACAGCTGAAACACTTTTTGCTTCTGAATGTTCAATGGAAACCGCAAATTCGCCCATTTTTCTAAAATTTGGAAACGCGAAAGACCATCAAACATTGTTGAATTTTGCAATTCTTGCTAAAAAGTGGCAAAAACGCACCTTTTCATATAAAATCGCCTGCAAAAAAATTTCATGGTCCGGCCAAAAGGGGGGGGGCATCGCACCGTGGCCCTCCCCCTAAATACGCCACTGCTTGGAGCATTACGTAAGTATGAGGAGACATGTACGAAGAGGCATGTTCTTCATCTGTCTTCACTAATACCCCGTTTACACGATGAAGCAAACATGAAGCAAACTTAGCGCACACGTCGTGCACGTGTGTATTGAATACGTTTGCTTCGTGTTTGCTTCATCATGTAAACCTGGTATTAGACTGTTATCTCGTGTTCACAACATGCCAAATATCACTATTTGTTGATTACGCCGAAACCGGGGAAAAACAGATAAATACTGACATGGAAATGGACACTAGGCCTATGTGTGAGACGTTGATATCCACTGATTGCGCTGTGATTGCACGCGACGGGCACTGATTGCTGTGTGCGGGGTTTGTGCTGTCAGAATGCAAGCGTGACTGTCTTTACAAGCTGCCTGCACGCATGCCATGCACAGTTCATAGCCAAATAATAGCGCAGCGTAAAATACTGCGAGCTTATTGCGCATACTGGTAAGTTTATATTTTTCGTACTTGCATTTTCAATCTCTCCAGACGAAAATCACTCATCTTGCAAATAATATGCAATAAGACGCCGTCACCTTGACCGTCATATAGAGTACGAGCGTACTTTTGTAAATTTTAACGCACGCAAAAGCTAAAAATAGCTATCGCACGAAACAAAACAAAAGTTAAAAGAGCAAAAAAGCAAGCCGTTAAGCTTCAATATTCGTGGACAGTCAAGCTGCAAAAGACGTCATTTAGTAAAGCGATGCAGCGACCTTATTTTGTATTAAAATTTAGTCGAATGGGCCAAAATTACACACACGTTTGGCTACCAAAGTTAATCCATGCATTACGCTGATGTTAAACGATGGTTGATAAAAGTTTACTTTCTTTTTAAGTATGTCAGAGTTTTCTAAACGGATGCGATATTGACTAATTAGTGAAATATAGAAAAAAAGTTTATTTCACAGATATGTTAAGCTTAATATGTCGAATAAACGAGCTATTTCACGCTGTTTTATCTCCCTCGCTCCAAAAATCTCTCTGATATGACGCCGACCCCATGCCAGCACAAAGCAAAGAAAAAACAGCGGAGATAATTCCGCCAATTATCTAGAAGCGTAACAGCAAACAACCGTCAGTCAGATGGTTGGATATGTAGGCTTATTTCATATCGCATGCGCATCGGCCGAACTGTGCGGAAAGATCATAGTTCTTGCGGCGACGTGATGCAAAGCAATTGCTATACGGCGAAATGGCGTAATAGACCTCGGGCGACGCTACTGCTCACTGACGTCGGTCGCATGCAACGTCCCGCGATCATTCTAGGGGTTACTGCGACCAACAGGGATTACACTGCGTCCCAAAAATCATCCCCGACATTTTCCACTGTAACTTAAAAACGAATTATCAGATTTTAATAATTTTTTGGTTCGAATATTTCTGACACAACTTGACATCAAATGACCGTTCAGTTTCCCACCTCACCCACTGTATGCTTCTGCACTAGGAAAAGCAGATTAAGCGAAATATGTGTTGAAATAAACAGAAAACCTGATAAAAACATCCTCGACATTATCGATCGTAACCTAAAGAAGGATAAGCAAATTTGAACAATTTTCGGCAGAAATATTTCTGACACAAGTGGCTATTAAATAAGTGTTTTAGTTTCCACTTCACCTAACGTCTGCTTTTGCATTACCTGGGAAAAGCAGACCAAGTATAATACGTATTAAAATAAAATGAAAAAACGTCAATAAATTCTATCTATTCTAATCTGTTGGCCCCAACAGCCAGTATATTATAAGGTTTTACTGTCATGCAGCAGTGTTTTTCCCAGATGAAGTTTAGAAATGTTTGCGAAGTCAAGAAGCGACTGGTACAGCCTGAATTGGTCTGGAGCAGAACATTATCGATACTGCTGTCAATGAATGGAGAAAGCGTCTCCTTGCCTGTGTTCGCATAGTGGGCCAACACTTAAGCAGTTTTACTGCAGGCAGTTGAAAAATAGAGAGCTGGATAGATCAGTGACAGTGTCAGAAATGTGAACAAAATGTGTTTCTACGCGTTATGTTAATTAAGCAATGATATGGCATTGGATAAAAAAGTGATATTTCGCTGGTTGTGCGTTCCCCAGGTAGTGCAGAAACAAACGTTGGGTAAGGTGGGAAACTAAATGGTCATTCAATGACAAAGTGTGTCTGGAATATTCCTACCAAAAATTATCAAAATTTGTTTATTGGTTTTCAAGTTACAGTCGAAAATGTCGGGGATGTTTTTTGGGGACACAGTGTAGTTGTAGTGCTAAGAATGATACCATACAACGCTACAAACTATCTCAGAAAGAAGAAGAAATGCAGAACCCACTATGAAAATATGGTTAACCAAAAAGCGACCAACGTTTTCAACCTTCCACTAAAAACTGTGCTGCCATTTTGCGAGCTCAACGGATTCTCAGTTTATGTCTTGTCTCCTAATGACAAAGTAACAGCCCGTTTACACGATGAAACAAACATGAAACAAACTTAGAGCACACGTCGTGCACGTGTATGTTGAATACGTTTGCTTCATGTTTGCTTCATCGTGTAAACGAGGTATAAGTATCATTGATCGCTGCACAACACTACACTCCACGAGTAGTCCTGGTGCCCGAACTGTCACCGAATCGTTTAGTTTTAGCTGGCCGAACGGCGCCTAAACGACAGAGACCCGCGGTCGAGCCAGCAAGCGGTAAATATTGGTCAGCATGCCGAGCGGACGGATCAGGGCAGCACGCGTGTATGTGTGCGTATGTCCGTCCGTTTGTCCGTCTGTCCTCGTGCTACATGAACGCGGCTGGTCAGCCGATGGAGGCGCCTCGCTTGTATTGGCGACGTCCCCGCCTGCGTCTAGTGCATGCGAATCGTCTATTTATCAGCTTTCTCGCCGCCCGACCATCAGTCATCCTGTCTCCGACACAGCCACTGCATCTAGAGCTGCGCCGACCGACAGAAATGCCGCGCCGTTCTTCGATCCGAATCAAACACGGATGACACAACTGAATTAATATTATGCTGATCCAGTTTTTCCGTTCTGTCCTGCAGTTAACTTGCACATAGGCCTAACTGCCCAAATAGGGTTTAAAGAGAAATGTTCTACACTTTGTCGCAGTATTGACAAATCATCAGCGATCTATTTGGTGAAGACGACATGTTAAGTGTGGCATTAAAACATTGACAACATTGATTAATACTCGTCGAACTTATACAATTTAATGGTTTATTTTTATTACACGTGTAGTAAACTAAAAAATATGTAATTTAAATTTGAGAGAAATGTCGTAAGCTTTTACGATAGCTATGGCCTAATTTTACACGACGTTAGCATTAAGCATTAGCGGTAGCGGATAAGAAATTTTCTGCATTAAACATAAATTTCAACAGTCTAAAATCCCAATCTATACGCCTAGGTTAAAAGAGGCCTGCGCAAGCGGGCAACAAAGACGGATATCTCCTAAAAAGTCGTTATTTTTATCGCTCTTGATTGCTCCAGCGTGGAAACAGTTGCAGACAGCACAGAGCCACAGACTTGCTGCTAACCGTAACGAAAATTGCCGACGGGCTTTTAAGGCGCATCAACATCATTGATAACCTTGAACGACCTTGAACCCTAAGGTTGTTGATTTTGAGATTAATTGAAAGCTCGTGTACGACTTACTATTAGCGATCAATAGTAATCGTGTTCATATAGGCCTATCGCACCGTTTCTGAGATACGGCGACTTATTGATCGAATGTCGCCCATTTTCCCTATACCTCTTCTCATTAGTGCCCTAGATCCCGGTAACCTTTTGCAAGTTTTCGGAAAGTCTTTACGAATTCTAAAACTAGGGTGTTTCACGAAGCTAACAGTGTAGATTTCGTGATACTAGCTTGCGTCGTTTTCGTATGACAGCAGAGTGAAACGGTCGGATGGACGGACAGATGAACACGCTCAGACAAGACATCTGCATTGCAAGCTATATGCTGACGCTCTGAAAAAAATTAAAAATCGGTCAATTACTATACTCGCATTTAACGCAGTTGTAAAAACACACCGTTGCTAATTTTTGTCGATCACTGTGAAGAGTGAAAACCTAAATACTGAGTTCGAACACCTGTTGACTTCATGCATAATTAGGCCTGTTACAACGCTAGGCTCCCAAATATCACGGAATACTGAGACTAGTGACCCTGGCAATAGAATAGTGATTGTTGTAGGCCAACGCTAAACGAGACGTAAACGTGTATGCGTCTCAACCTTTGTGGAAGCATGCTAAACATGTAAATAGGTAGAATGTGCGTCAATTATATTATTTTCGTAATATACGTTACATTTTTACATAAAAATGTGTTGTGGTCATTTGGTTGTTTTACAGCAGATTTCTCACAAAGCGGACAATAAATTAGTGATTTTTATACGACATTTACCTTGACTTTTTACATAGCTTGCTAGTGTTACGAAGAGATTGTGGTGCCATGAATTAGCTGTAGTCGGGGCGTCCGTCCGTCTCCCTGTCTGTCAAAACGATGAAAAATACGATAACAAATTTTTCACTGTTAGTTTCATGCAGCCGTCTACTTTCAGGATTACAAAATTTATCCAAAAATTTGAACGGAACACCCCGACCGAAAGCGTCAAAAAAGAGGCGGATATGAACAATTGGCGATTTTGAACCAAGAAGTTGCCGTATGTCAGAATTCGGAAAAGGCTACCAGTCAATTGCTCAGCGTACTTTACAGCTATATCTTATCATGCATCGTGGCGTGGTGAACGGCGAAGTTCTACCCATCCCTGTTGGTGTCCGGCATGCGGCAGAGCGTCTTGTGTGGTTTGGCTCTGGGTGCTGCCATATATTGCGTCGCTTTCCATAACACGCCGTCGCCGATCCACGTCGACTTCGCTGCACAGAAGCATTCGTCGTAGACTGCTGCAAAGAGCGACGAACAACGAACGATGCTGGCCACCGGTACAGCTGACGCTGCTGCTGCGGATGAACAGCTAGCCAGCTCGTATCATCCCGATTCACTCATCACAGCTATAACAAAGACTCCGATCACCACCAATCTGATCCACTAAACGGAGATCTTTGGCCCCAGCGTGATCTGTGACTGAACAATCAGCTCTGGTAGGCTAATGGGGTGTTTACACTATCCAGCAAACGTCCAGCAAACTTCCAGCAAATGTAATGCTGGAAGTTTGCTGGACGTTTGCTGGATCGTGTAAACACCTTATAACTTTTGGTAACGAAGTCGTCGTGCGTTTCCACACACGTAAAACCATTCTGCGAATATGTTTGGGACGTAAACCTTTTATGCAAACGTTACATAAAGGTCGTGAAATGTAAACAAAACACAAAACAATGTTGATGTTTTTTGAACATTTTTTGCACTTTGCACACAATTACGGAATACTCTGTATAATCTATCAATTTAGCTTTTACTGCACAACTGTGATTTAAAATTCAGTTCAACATACAATATCAAACGTTCTTACATCTACGCTATAATGTACATGTAGTAGGCCCTAGGCCTATGTCAAGTATTCGAGCGGCGCGTCGAGCAATGAATGGCATAATTATGGTGACGTTCGTTTAGTACAACACAATATTTGTTTATTGAAGCACAGTCAAAATGCAGAGCATACAAACACATATGTTACACGTTGAATGTTTAACTGTTCATGTGCAAGTACAGTAACATAAAAATATAAAAACCCATTTTAGTAAAATTTTTATATCAATCAAAATCAATGGTAGGCCCTATCAATGGAAACGATCAGAGGTCAGTGAAGCAGAACGCTGCAGTCTGTGAGACGCCTGCAGAGCGGTAGCTAGAGTCTGTGCACACTCGGTGCAGTGACGTGGGAGTGAGACGCTGGTCACAGTAGACCTATAGGCATGCCTTGACGACTATGGGTGTCGTATATATGCTGATAGTTTCTGCAGACGTGCGGTCGGTGCGACGAGCGATCGAAGCGCACCGACGGACCGGTCGATAGCGATTGATCGGTCGATGAATAAAGCATGGAGTCGGGTCAGTCAGACGGGCGATTGAGCGGAATCTATCAGGCAACAGCGCGCGCCGGGCGAGCATGCGCTGGTCGTCAATGAATGGTCACGGTCAACTGTCACACGCCAAGTATGTGCCATGCAGTCACTCGACCATGGCGACCGACGTACTATAATCACCGCCTCTCTCTCTTCGTATCAATGCCAACCACTGAAAACACTACCCGAGACCTGTGTATATAGATAAACCCCTAGTATCTTACACGGTGTTTCATAAAAAGACCCCTTTTTGTTTTTTTTCATAATTCGCTCAAATGATGAGCAACTTGCGAGAAATTTCTATTATTTGTAGCTGAATAAACACTAATTCGAAATGTTTTAACAAAACATGGCAGTTGATTAAATATTCTTTGCTAGTCGTGATGTAACGCTGACATTATAATGTGTCACGGGTACAAACAGACTAATCCCATTTGGTGCTGCCAGTTGCTACCCTGCTTCAATGGTGAAAAATCTGGTTCGTTGGTGTCAAATATTTGAAGTTTTACAGTTGCAGCCACAAAACGTGCAAAGCGATCGAATTTACATGTCTGTGGGGATAGTTGGTCTTTCACATGTTCGAGCAAGACAGTGCACTATCACACCGAGCTTGCAAGATATTGAGTTTTTGGATCACAAAACGCCCGATTTCATGTTTCCATGTTGCTCAGTGCTGACACGATAAGCATTTTTTCATTAGCAAACCAGATTAAGTTCACCATCGAAGCAGGGTAGCAACTGACAGCACCAGTTAAGACTAGCAAGTTTGTACCTGTGACACATTATGACGTCAGCATTGCATCACGACTAGCAAAAAATATTTAATCAACTGCCACATTTTGTTAAAATATTTTGAATTAGTATTTCTTCAGCTACAACTGGTAAAAATGTCATGTAAATTGCTCACAATCTGAGCAAATTATGAAAAAAACAAAAAGGGGTCTTTTTATGAAACACCGTGTAGAATGTTCCACGCAGGCACTTTTATATTTCGGTAATTCACTTTGAGCCGCAAAATAATAGCACTTTTATTTCTGCATCAACTATGGAAAGTGCATTCTTGCCTAATGCATTCAGACATAAAAGACATACAATATTGTGCCATCTGTTGTAATGTTTAGTAGCAGTGTGATATTGTTTTAAGGTTAGTAAGATTTTGTACTGGAATGATGTTGTAATCTTAGAGCAGCTGTGATTGCTTGTGTTACGGGCCTTGCTGTCTGGTTCACACTGTATTTTGTATTGTTTTATTCTAGTGTTTTTCTCTGACCAAACTAAATAAAAAATAAGTAAATATCTCGTAGTATCTGATGCTGCACATCCTTGCAATAGTTCAGTGCTCAAGTTACAACTTTTCAGCAAAGTTATGCATCTTAAAACGATGCGTGATTGATGATGACATCAAAGGTAAAATTGTCGGTTTTATATACTTAATTCGCGATTTTAGTTCATATGCTTGAATTATTCGCCATCAGCAGAAAACGCAGTCTTTGAGTGCACGATTTGACTGGTCATTTGATGCGCCAATGACATGCGATTCCATGAAGTGTCACTCAAAGGCGTCGCAGCAATATCGCTATAACATGCCAAATTTTCTTAGCATCAATCAGTCCCAGAAGTAATAAGCAAGCCGAAATTAGATCAATCCGAAATTGGATCAATCAAACTGAAATACCAGCAGCTTATTTGATTACAAATGATGCCAACGTTCGATGTGTATGCTATTGTGGATAACACGTAACAATATTAACTAAAGGTGTTGCAGGTAAGCATTCAGATTTCGCAGAGTAATGCATCAACTTTTTAACACGTTAAAAAGTCTGCCGTTTACCTGTAAATGTGCAATGAAAACGACTAAAATCGGTCCAAAATAGTCAAAGTTAGTGCAAAATTATAAAAGAAATGAGATTATATTTAACGGCTCACATTTTACAAACAACCTAAACAGCGAAAATAACGCAAGTTGTGAGTGTGCAGTCAATTTCAGACGCACGTGAAGCGACAATGATTATTGTAGTCTTAAAATATTCTTTCTAAATGTTAATGCAGATCTTTTATAGTTTTCATATATTCTTTGTGCGCAATTTGTCATATACGCGTCGCGGCACATGCGTCAGTTTCTTGCCGTTTCTCTGCTTCAGCAGCACACAGTCTTCAGTCTCTTGTCATCATCATCATCATCATCATCGCCCACACAAGACGTGCGTGGTCGGTCGGCCGCTCTGAGTGACTCGCTTCATTTCACAACGTCAGACGAGACGTATGAGATTTCATGCACACGCCGCTCACAGGCTAAAGTAGAAAAACACGTCGCCGTCATAATACGCGGCCGTCCGCGTTATCGTCGAAATTCCCCATCATAAGCGTTAAACATACACCCATAATATCTTTCCACTATGATAAATCGCAGCTATGAGTATCCCTAATGCGTGGATAGGTCCGATGCAACATGCAAACTACGGGCAACCGCGGCCGTAATTAGGCCTATCGTACGCCAATGAATCATTTTGTAAGCTTTTGATATCTGATGACCTTGACAACTGAAAATTGGCTCATTTGTTATCACTGCCCTAAGAAACAGGCTAAACATTTTTCCGGACTTTTTAAACGTTTTTTTGTGTACGAGTTAGTAACCCGTACGGGACAGAGGGACAGAAGGAAACAGACGGACGAACAGAAAGCGTAATGTGGCCTATCATAGTAATTACTTTATTACGGTTTAGTGCTATGAGCTAAAAATGAAGAATTTTACAACATCGTTAAAATTATAGCAAATATATAGACACAATTTTGGAGTCGCTTTTTACTCCCAGTCTCATGCTGTGCTGTGTATAATATATAGTTACAATCCATGTCTGTTACTGTCTGTGCAGCATGCGGCCGCGACGCGCAGTGTTTTTAGTTTCGCGCGACTGTTTGTCTTCAGTGTACTGCGTTCCCTTGACATTTTCCTTCCGACTTGTTCCTGGACAGTTACTTTTTCACTTGTGAGATGTTCGCTTCGACAGAATCTGCTGTAAACAAACTTAAACCAGGCTCATCTCACAGTCGCACGCACTGTTTTCACGACTTTCTGCTGCAGTTGTGCATCATAAAGCAAACGACAGTGTAGTCTGTGCCATTCGAGCGAGGTTTAAGTACGTACATCGCACCGTCTGGAGTGGTATAAGCTTGTACCGCGTACTAGTTTATCCACTCCAGCAGTGCGGTATCTAGTATAGACTAAACCTGCATTTTATTTCACGCTGTTAAACCCAAACTCCCCGAAGCTACTTCTATCTGTGGTGCTGGAGAGAATCTTGACATGTTTTCGGTTTCTTGGGCCTGTTGTAAAACTTGACGTGGACTTGCTGCGCAGCTTGTTGTGCCACATCAATAAGTGGGTTTGAGTTGTATACGATAATGATTTTAGTAAAAATCGTCGCATTAAGTGAGTCAACAGCAGGCCCGTCGAGATGGAGAGGTAGGTGGCGGGTAACATACCCCGGGCGTCGCGACGTTTGAGGGTCCCGCCGTTGCATTTTTGACAAAAAATTAAAAATATATAAAGTACACCACAATGCGCCATTTAGAAAAAAGAAAAATTTAAAATTCCAGAATTTTCTCCCCAGAAGGGCCCGCGAAAATGTTTTCCCGGGCCCCGCTGTGGTTAATGACGGGCCTGGTCAGCAGTGAACCAGTCTGGCACGAAATAAGCAAAACTAGCACCAGACTAATACATCGCAACATTTGGTGCCCATTTTCAGTTCATTTACGCCAAATTTAGTTAAAATACACTTAATGTTAGACTTCTACCAAGTCTACGGTCGAACTGCGAGATGCGGAAAGTAAGTTAACCAACAAGAGTTGACAGATGGCATTGCAGAATAGCGTTTTGAGTCCAAATACGATTTGCCATCCATGACATGCACGGCAAGTGTGTTACAAATCATTCTGTACAACGAGCTGTACAACCAATCCCCAACAAATGAAAAATTTACAACAAATCTATAACAAATTGTACAAACAGAAACTCGAGAGCCTACAATAAATGTACAACATTTTGACACATCGAAATGTTGTGCAGCTAGTTGCACCGCGACAAATGAAGGTGTAGTGGCGTTTGGGATTTACAGAGCAGCTGAGCTACTCTGTAGCCTACAAAACAAGTACTGAGAGAAACATTCGTTTGGACGTGGGAGAACTGAGTCGGTGGACGGATGATGATAATAGAGTTGCTGGAAGAAGCTGATACGGTAAAGTAAACTGACCTTGACGTTGACGAGTCCGTGAGTGGCCAGTTCGACCGCAGCGAAACTGCCTTTGCCGAGCGTGACGCCGTCCATCGTATAGCGCCCAATGCACTGGATCTTTCTGCCCATTCCGCTTCACGCGGCGGCGGCGGCGGCTTGACGAGCCAGTCGGCGACCTGGACGGTCGTCGGTGCCGCTAGCTGGCCCCTGCAACACACTTGCCCGGACGGACCATGCACGTCGACCGATTCGACGGCAGCATCCCCGGCATTTACCAGCGGCACAGCCGACGAGCCCTGCCGTCACGGCCCCATCCTGCCAACATGACAACGATACACAACCAGGCAAGTAGTATAGTACGTGTTAATTATAATTCCCCACTACGGAATTTCCCAGTCTGGAATTCCCCAGTGTGTATTTTCCCTAGTGTAGTGTGGTGAGGAGGCCAACGAGCGGCTAAATGATAGTGTTGTACTTTATATATCTATTGGCGCAATATTTAACTTATTAAGCAGTACTCCTTTATTATAAATTGGAATGGGAATTCCACAAATGGTACTATAATTAACACGTACTATACTACCCAGGCGCCAACCCCGGCTGTAGGCCCCCTCCAATAGATTTCACGACGATATATCCGCTCAGCAGATAGCGACGGTGATGACAAACAGCAGATGATCCAAAAGCGGACTTGCGGTGCAGGCTGACTCGGACGGAAATCCGAAGTTTTTTTCTGTCGCACTCGCTTACGTCGAAAACAACGACAGATCGAAAGCTGACATAAAGCGCGGCCGAGTTACATACGCGCGAGCCACTGACCACGTATAATAACCAACCGTGCAGCGAATCTCGTCGTATTGACTGGAATGCTTTATTCTGCGACGACGTTGAGGCGAAAATAGAAACGACAGCTTGGTAGTCGTATATACGCCGAACTAATGTCGACGCGTCACCGAAAACGAACGTTTTGCGATCTGATGCGACTGGAAAACAGCGACGCGACTACGTCTTAAGACCCGACTTGCGACCAAAACTTACGACTTACGACTTAGGACTGGACTTACGACGTCGAGTCTTGCAGGCGGCCGAGGTGAGGTTGATCTGACGCAGAGCAGCCAGCGACGGTCCGCTCGACGTCATCGCGTCGACGTCACTCACTGACCAAAGACCAGTCTTGTGTAGTGTGACCGCCGTTCGCAGGGATCGCAGCCGAACATGCGCGCAGTCATTTAGTCAGTCAGTCGCCAGCATAACGTGTGCGTGGCGTGGCTTGGCACTTCGGTCGGTCGGTCGGTCGGTTGTGGCAACGCCGATCAGCAGCAGCAGCAGCAGTAGTAGTCGCCCTGTGACTAGAGGTGCACCGGTCCAGATCCGCTTCCGGCCGAATCCTATGTAAAAGCTGGCCGGATCCGGAATTCCGGATCGAGACAGAATCTCAAGTCTCAACGAGGTTCTGTATCCAAATGATTTTACGAGTAACAACACTGACCATGAAACGATTTTTTAACTTCAGCGTACATGGTAAAGTGACAAAATTCTGGCTGTTTTTTTGGAAAATCATGTGCATCAGTCAGATAATGAAATAATTTTACATTTAATAACGGTTTTATTTGGTATAATTTTTCTAACAATATTATAAACAAAAAAATTAAAATTTTACCAAATGCAGTTTTTAGAATATCAAACTACTCAAGAAGACCAAACCCTGGCTACTTGCTTTTCAGTCAGAGTTGTCAAAGTGTGTAATTCGTTACCTACTATTGTTCAGACGATTGATTCTAGACTGTATACCCCGCAAGTGTTGTGAAAGAAGCCTGTTTGTTTCTGCTACAAGAAAGACCTCCATTTTTAACCATTAAGATCAGGACACAAAGGACTCAATATCCTGCATCCAAAATTCACTGATAATGATATGATGAATAAAAAGCCCCGTGAGCACAGATCCGGATCTGGCCGGATCTGAGCATTCTGGATCAGGTGCACCACTAAATGTGACCAGACCGGACTGGACCTTGCGGACGTATAGCTCGTATAACTGCCGTCGCTTAAGCTTCGGGCTTCACGCCATGCACGGCACGGCAGACCAGAATAAACGATCCCTCCAGCTGCCTGCCCGAACGCCAGTTTTCCTGCACACATTTCATATCGGTCTTTGCATTGCAGCTACGGTTCTCGGAATGCCGCTATTTTCTTTCAGTGTAGGGCTATATACGCTTTCAGACGTTTGAAATTTGACCAACTAAACGACTTTGATGAATTTGTGTATTCGTGGCTGCGCTATTATTAAGTGTTTCCGCGTAAGTACGTAGGGCCTTTTGGGGGTCTCGATCATAAAAAATAATGTTTGGGGTCAAAACTCCCCAAAACATGATTTTTGGCAGACTGAATAGGCTTTTAATGCCAAATTTGCGAAATTTTCGAATCGCGATATCTCGAAAAGTACGCACTCGATCAACACGAAATTTGAAGGGGAATTTCAGGTGCACAAATGGATTTCGTGGGTGATCCAGCATTACAAAATTATAATTGAAGATGGCGGCGGCCGCCATCTTGGATTTTTGCACAAACAGCAATAACTCAGCTGCCAATTGACGTAGATGAATGAAATTTTGCAGCAATGTAGATGGCTGCTACCGGAAATGGAACATTTGACCAAAATGGACAAAAATGATAAATTTAAGATGGCGGCAGCCGCCATTTTGAATTTAATTCATAGCTCATAACTTGTTTATTATTGCACGTATTTGGACGAAATTTGGCACGTATATTACGTTTGAGGTCCTACCTACATGCATACCAAAATATTGAACAAAAATAAAATTCAAGATGGCGGCGGCCGCCATCTTGGATTTTTGCACAAACAGCAATAACTCAGCCGCCAATTGACATAGATTAATGAAATTTTGCCATAATGTCGTCGGCTGTTACCAGAAGTACATCGTGTGACTAAGATCGACAAAAATAATAAATTTAAGATGACGGCCGCCGCCATTTTGAATTCCATTTATCGCTCATAACTTAGTTGCTATTGCACATACTTGCACCAAATTTCATATGCGAGCTAAGTTTGACGTTCTACATGTAGTTATGCCATAAAATCGAACAAAAATGAAATTTAACATGGCAACGGCCACCATTTTGTATTTTAACACAAAGCATAACAAATCAGCTGCCGACTGAAAATGGTTCATAAAATTTGGCAGGAATGTGGTTAGTTCCTACTGGAAATGAATCACGTGACCAGAATCGAGAAAAGTAGTAAATTCAAGATGGCGGTGGTCACCATTTTAAATGTCGTTCATCACTTATAACTGCTTTTACACCCATCTCCCATCTGCATGAAATTTGGTATGTAGACTACATTTGCAGTCCCATATACAGGCTTGCCATTATATTAAACAAATAACAAAATCCAAGATGGTGGAGGCAGTAGTAGTAGTAATAGTTGTTGTTGTGTACAAAATAACTGTTCAGTGACCTGTCAAACTTTAATAAAACCGCAAATATATATATAAAAAACTGCAAGCAATTCATTTAGTGTTGTATAAGCGCTGATGTAAAACGGCAAAAATCAAAAAGTATAAGCACGAACATTATGCATTAGCCTAGACATTTATATCTGGCTACTGAAAACAGATTAAATGTCTAAGCTAATACATTAGTTCGTGCTTATACTTTTTGATTTTTGCCGTTTTACATCAGCCCTTATACAACACTTAATAAATTGCTTGCAGTTTTTTTAATATTATAAATGTATATGGTCCGTGCAGGTTATAAATACAACCGCGCATGCGCGTGAAGTTCACGAATATGCGTTAGAAGGCTGACAAGACATACTAAATTCAACTCGCTAAAACTAGACCTATTTTTAAAAAATCCCCAAAGTGCTCATAACTTTGCAACAAGCTATGGTATATATTTAGTCGTATCTTTAGTCGTATATTTAGATTTTTTCTTTTTTTCTCTGTGTTTCACTCCAGCATTATAATCGTGAAATAAAATATATTAGGCCATATTAAAAGTCGAACAAATTTGACAGCGAGATCGGAACTAGCAGTTCAGCACTGTAGAGTGTGAAGTCACTGTGACACCTTCTGATCTGATTATTTTGCTGTCAGAACTAGGAACAGAGCGTCACGGTGCGGTAGATAGCAGTGTGCAATATTATCCTGCCAAAAAGCAACTGCAGACACGCCAGTCGCAGTCACGGCAGCTAGGTCCTGCTGCTGTTGCTGCAACTCCATCGTCTGTCTATGGATACAGTTGGGCTACTGCAAGACATTGCTAGCAGATGGATGAGAGTGTTTTGTGATGAAATGGTGCCGATGAAATGGCGTGCAGGAGGACAACTTCGAGCTGTAGGCCTCGAAGTCGGAAAGAACGAGGAAAACGAGGAGTACCCAATACGGTAGTTTAATGAATGGTGCATTACAGGCGTGTCAGGTGTCGACGTCAGATTAGCCTCGCCGGTCAGCTGCGAATCGTAAGACGTTGTCGGCTTAAAACTGACGTCTCACATGTGACGACACAGTGAATGTCGTGAATGTAAAATACTCTTAGATTAAACTAAAACACGTTAAATTGGGGGTATTTTTTCATAAATATAGAAACTGTAAAATACGCTACTACGTGAATGGTTAATGTCACTTCATCGCGACTTTTATGTCCGCCGTTGCAGGAACTCAAGTGTTGCAAAAACTAGGCGAAACGAGACATCCTCATAAGAGTGGCTGTAACTTTTATGTTGTAACGGTCGATTTTTTACATTGTGAATAAAAACTTGTGATCAGAAAACTATCGGAGTCAGTCATTGACACATTATTTGTGTATACTCATTTCTTGCAGTGATTTTTTTCAACAAAGAAAACATGACTGCAGTTGGACAAACGCTAACAACTGCCAAAATAAGTCAAAAATTAAGTGAGATGTTTGAAATTGGCTTAAAAGAAAAATTTACCTTGCTTCACTTAATGTACTTGAAAGATATTCTAGCGAGTTTGTCTGTTCACTGCGATATTTGCTACATTTTAGCAGGTTTTTGCCATTATTGTCGTCATTTTTGTCAAAATGCTGATAAATGAATAAAATCATAAAAATAGTAACATTTGTGATTGAGAAAAAGGTAACGTATCAGCCACCGATGTTCCACTGCTTTTACGTTAAGTTTTGGACGTTAATAATGGTGGTTAGGTGCGATGGTCCCGTTCAACGCCGGGTCCGGTTTATTACCTTCGCCAAGGAGGTAATGTTTTTGCCAGACTTTGTTTGTCTGTTTGAGGGAGAGAGAGGAAGATAGAGAGAGAGGGAGTACATGTATTTATTTGCCACAACACAAATACAATGTTGTCATACAATACTAGACAATGTAGGCGGGCTACCAAAAAAGCAATCGCTTATCAACGCTGGCCGTTGTTTGTCTGTGTGTTAGCAATATAACTCAAAAAGTTATGGACGGATCTTTCTGAAATTTTAAGGGTATGTCGGGAATTGCACAAACTACCAGTGATTTAATTTTGGGGATGATTCGGAAAGAATCCTGGATTCTGGATCACTTTTTTAAAAGTTACCGTTGCTTTCAATGGAGCATAAGCCACCTAGCGAACAACATTGCCTTGGCAGAGGTGTGCGGGCTTTGACTGCTTTCTAGTTTGAATGTGTGTCTGTCTGCGGACAGGTAAACCATTAACCACCCGCGAAGGTCAACTCAGTCTTCATCCCTCCGGGAAGGGGTATATAAATCGAGTACCGGCATGCTTGGTTGAGTTCAGGCTGAGCGCGTTTACCTGCGTCGTGTGACAGGTAACACCGTGTGATCCCATAATTATGGCAAGTGACACTCCATAGCTCTGAGACGAGGTTCACTGACAAGTTATATACACCTCCCTAACCGTACATTTGAAATCGCAGATTCTGACTTTGTTGTTTGTCATACAACTTTGACGACGAAAATTGAACGGCGTTTATAGCGAGTGAGCATTTTGTCTGTTTGCCACCACTAGGCTGATGACGTCGTGTATGACGTTTGCCACTTGGAGACTGAATCATGACGTCGCAAGTATCACACGCACTGCAAAAGTTCTGCATCAATGAGTTACGTCATCTTCAGTCAATCAATAAATCAATCAGAGCACATTTATGTAGCGCCATATGTCGCCAACGAATCTCAGCATGCATGAAGCCTATAGGGCAGCTATTCCGTAGGAATGTCAAAGAGATGTAGCGCAGAATGTGGCGCGCGTTAGGTCGACACGCCGGTGCCGGATCGCCCCCCCCCCAGAAAAGTCTCCCCTGGCCGACAATTTACCAACAAAAATCCGCCCCGCCCGGCTGGGGCGGATTTTGCCGGTAAATTGTCGGCCAGGGAAGACTTTTCTGGGGGCGATAGTATAATGGGAAAATTTTTATGGGGCCGGCTATATATTAATAAGGGGGAGACATATCAGATCCGTGATTATCTCTCCCCATGCGGATTTTTCACGGGGGAGACATTTTAATGTGACACCGGCAGCTGTTCCGCACCGGCGTTTACCACGCAGACAAACGCAACTCCAGCATCGTGACAAAAATCGCCGACTACAGGAAAGACCACGGGAAGCAATGTTTTGAATGTGACGCTATGGGCGACAGTTTGCGTAGTTAAGTTAACCCGTGTCAGTAGGACGTTCCAGCTAGCCTAAGTAACGAAACCGTGATTGTGACGGAAGTCACATTTTCGACAAACCCTTACCTCTAAACTAAAACAATATTATTTTCACATTTTTTTCGGAAATATGTTTATTGTCATTTTAGAATAGTTAAATTCTAACTTGCTTTATTGCTTGGTATAAACTGCTTTATTTAGTTTGTTAAATTATTAACTTTGTAAGGATCGGAGCATAGCGATCATTACACTGAGCAATGGCCATAATAGCGAGGCATCATGCAAAGCAAAATTGAACCATAATTAGGGCCTACTTTATGATATACCAAGGGTACTGCTTCTTAAAAACTGCAGCTATTAAATTAGTTGGTCACAAGTTGTCGTAATTTTTATGATGTAAATAGTTTGTCATTTGCTTTATTATTTATGCTATTTATGTTATATACAACAAAAGGAGATTGCAACTGAACAACCATAGTCAAGTTGCACTGCGTTGTGTGAGTCAATTTTTATGAAACTGATTAGCCTTTCGCGCAACTTGCAACTTTTTTTGATTTTATTGCACATTATAATGTGTCGTCTAAAATTTAATTTCGCGCTGTTTACATTATGATAATGTGCCTAAACTGTTTCAGGCTTATGTTTCGTTTTACTTTTTGTGTTATATTTTTTTCGTTGTAGTTTTCTGTCGCACGTATCGGCGCCGACAGATGCGCGGTGATACTGTGGGGACATCTTCGACCAAGTCCGTCAGATTCCGTGCGGTATACTGATGCCCACGTTGTAGCTGGTGTCAAGGGGAGCACGGCTGTATGGTCGGGCGCCTATATCCGCGTGACCGGGTCCAACGTCTGTCGCGTCGCGATTGCATACGACCAGCTCGCGATAAACGGACGACGACCGACCGACCAAGCGACCGTGCGACCGACTGTATAGCGGCTGTCGCTTGTCGTCGTCGCATATAGGCGCCTACTCGCTCGCTATTTCAGACAAATACAAGCAGCAGCAATACACATGACATCGTCCGCCTTGCTCGCTGCTTGTCCGCCGCCCGACACAATAGACCACCTCTCATATCGCCTGACTGGCATCTCTGCTTATATCTCGACGCGAAATATTCGATCGAATAAACAGTTATGAGCAAAGCATGTCTGTTAGCGCCAGTGTAATACACGTATACACGGCACAGAAGCCGAATGATCTGTGGCGAAAATGAAGAAATGGAAGCAATGTCGACTACAATTAAATCGACAGAAGCGATCAGAGATCGCAACATTCCGCCGACAACGGTGCTGTCGCCTGGCGAACGCAACGATAAAGATTTGGATGATCTTGAATCCACGAAATAATCCGGACCGTCATCAGAATGTAAACACTTTCTTCTTGGGTCACTCATTAGGCCTTAAAATATGTTCATGCATTTTAGAACTATCTTGCATACAATTTAACTTGCAAACACAAACCCCCAAAACATTGGCCTACTGCCCTCCCGGTCGGAGGTTACAAATATAGACATTGATACTGCGCGCGGTGAACACTGTTACCGTGGAGCTAAAAACTGAGGTTTCGGCTGTTGCTTGAGTCGAGATGCGGTTTATAGGGTTAGAGTGAACAAGACAGAGGTTGCGTTATAGTTTAAGACCACCTCGCGGTTACTGCGTTTTAGAACAGACGTTTGTTTTTGTCTGAGTAGCAAATGCAATACCTTCTAGTGAGCGCTTGGATAACGTCTGAAGTTCCGAACGTCGCTGCGGTGTATATATTTCAATTTAACGAAAAGAAAAATACACCAACCGTCTAGTTTCTCTCACTTCATTTCTATTCAAAACATTTTCAGTTTTTACGCGCGAAAGCAGCTACTGCTTTCAGCGCGTATTAGCCATCGCAATTCTGTCCGTCCGTCCGTCTGTCCGTCACACGGGTGGATCAATCAAAAACGATGCAAGCTAGGATCATCAAATCTTTACCGTCGGCTGCCTGGAAGACTCTAGTTTCAAGAACCGTAAAGCTTTATCATAAATTCGAAAGGGGTCACCCCGAACGAGGGCGCTAAATGAGAGGGAATGGAAAAATTTGCGATTTTTAGCCAATAAGTCGCTGTATCTCAATAACGGTGCGAGATAGGGCCTAGGTTACTATTAATCACTAATAGAAAGTCGTACATTAGCTTTCAATTGCCACCGAATTCAATGACTTTGGATGACCTTGAACGCTAAAATAGGGGTTTTGTGGATTTTTTCCATTTTTTGGCGATTTCCTGCTGCGAGACACATTTCAAGAGCGAATTGCGCGGAAATCAATTTAGATAGACATGGACAAGATACGTATAAAATTTTCAGCATTGAACGTAGATTTCGACGGTCCAAGTCTCGATTTTCTAGGTTCAAGGAAACCTGCGCACGAGGGCATCAAAGAGCGGTACCCCCGTAAAAGTTGCAACGAAATGGCTGGAGATAAACTGACAGTTTGCGAACAGGAACCTCTATAGGCTATCGCGCGTCTCGTGAGCATAGCTCAAATTTTTTTTTGTTTTAGTTTATGTGCTAGATTAAACTGACAGTTTTTCAGTTTCCGGATGCAAATCTCTATCGTACTGCCATCCACTGCGTCGACTGCTAATGTGCTGGATGATAAATTGAAATAAATAGAAGAAATATTATTAGATTGTGACCAATCTAATGTACTCCTCGCGCGCATCATTTTCTTTTTTATTCTTTTTGGAGCTTTTTCGTTCCTTTCGGCTTGTATTAGAGACCCGGCGTCTAATTGAGACCAGTTTAATATTATACTAATAGTAACTGGCGTCGAGGTCGTTATTAGAAATTGCCTCGACGAAGTTCATAAAATATTGCGCGATTTTAGGAACTGAGAGGAAAAAAATTCCAATAACGACCGATGACGCTAGTTGCTATTTGTCTTGTTATACCTCAACGCATGCGTCTATCTGGCACCGTTACGGAGATATGGCGCCTTAAAGATAATGGGGTCACGACCTTAACCTTTTGGGGTCACGTGACGTCATCGGTCACGTGACTAGTCTACTCCCGGGGTCGACTTTCTATGGGTGGTCCATAGTGACCATGCGTCTATCTGGCACCGTTATGGAGATATGGCCATTTGAAGTTCTTCCAGGAAGGCTCTTCCTGAAACAGAGGTCGGTCTTTGGTCGGTCATCAATCGGTCGGTCGGTCCTTAATATTACACTGATCTCATATACACTGTACTCCTCTTCGCTACGTTGGGAACGTAGTTACGTAGCGCGCGAGAAGTAAAAAATAAAATAAACTAGAAATTTGGGGCAAAGCCCAACGTGAGTCCGCCCGGCGCCCTAAGTCCGACTGGGGGGGGGAAATTAGGGATGAGGTAAAATTTCCTCGGCACCAAAGTCACGTGCCCCGAACTCAAATGCATTGGCATACGCCGAACGCATATTGCCGATTTAGGGTAGGTCAACATGAGCTCTTATAACTTTGTTCGTAGTGGACGGAATTTCACAAATTTTTCTGTGTTCAACGTCCAAAGGATCCCTCTCGTCAACGCCGTTTAGATTTTGTCGCTATCATCATCGATTCCAAAGATATTTGCGCTCAAACTCGAAAGTTGTCGTAAATCGCACCGATTTTTGCACGTTTTTTGCTCTCCCAAATTTCAACGGGGGCGGTGCCCCCAAAAGTTGTACTTGCGTTAACACCCCAACCTAGAGACACGTCAAGTGCCGAAGTTTCGTCAGGCTACGCCCCCTAACTCCGAAGTTATAATGGCTCATTTATTCCATTTTAAGCCAATTTTTGACCCCCCCTTTGAAAAAAAATAGTAAGGGCGGCCCCCGTCCCAGGTGGGGGTGCACTAGTAAGACTTGGACATTCTCTAGCGCGTGTAAAAATTTCGGGGCGCAGCACCCGTTATGGGCCGAAATATAATCTTCCGAAATATTCGACTTAGGGTAGGTCGATATGAGCCATCATAACTTGGTTCGTAGAAGACCGAAGTTTACACAATTTTTTTGTTCAACGCGGAATTAACCGTTTTTGATAACGCCGCTTACCGCTAGTCGATATCTCTATCCAGTTTAGAGATATTTGCGGTCAAACTCGAAAGTTGTCGTAAAACGTACTGAATTTTGGACGTTTTTGCCCTCCCAAATTTTAAGGGGGCAGTGCCCCCAAAAGTTGTACTTGCGTTAACACCCCCACCTAGAGGCACGTCAAGTGCCAAAGTTTCGTCGGGCTACACCCCCTAACTCCGAAGT
>Ga0209367_1002014_pt1 | contig 26234 bp, 15 predicted proteins | sample WorMetLIZISLAND2_FD_187412 | JGI IMG/M metagenome (GOLD analysis project Ga0209367, IMG submission 187412) | Marine gutless worms symbiont microbial communities from Max Planck institute for Marine Microbiology, Germany - Olavius geniculatus... ... | reverse complement strand
CGACTCAGTCTAACATCGCAGTGCAAAAGGCTCAAACTTTTGGGGGAGCAAGAGCTATGGCCTGCTCTCCCGTGCCAAAAGTTGGGGAGCAGCTGCTCCCTCTGCTCCCCCTGTTCCAACGCCCATGCAGGCGGTTTGTTGTCGCCAGCGTGTAAACATCTGGTGACCAGATTGGTGATCCTGCACTTATCAGGAGGTAGGACCAAAACGATTGCAGGTCGCGATTTGGGGTGAAACCTCAGCTGGGTCCAGGGGGCAGAGGCCCTAGTAGGCGCGGTCAAGCGGTAAAGCTCCCTGAAGCTAAAAACTTTTTATTTACTTACTTACAGCAAAAGACTTAAAAATTAAAACTGCTAAACAAAAACAAACTGCCTGCAATACGTAACTATACGGTAAAGATAACCGACTTCTACTTTTAGTAAAAGGGGCTGGGAATAAGGCGGCTGCCCGGTCCACCAAATGTCTACATCCGCCACTGCGTCTTTCGGTCAGTCAGTTGGGACGCTGTCTCTTACTGCAACATTCCGTCACCTAGAGACGCGTGCAAAGATACGGCAACGCACACGGCTGCTGCTTCTGCTGCTGCTGCTGTTGGTTGCTTAACGCGTGATTCAATTGACTGCAGGACTAAACGTGCCAGGCATCTGCTATCGACTCTCATCTCATGCAAGCAATCACTCATACCTTCGCTCATTCACGCTACGCGTCACATCATCCCAGCATCCGCCCTACGCGCATCTAAAAGCTATATCATGACCGGTCAGTCGTCTGTGTGTATTTCTATAACAGTAAACATTAAACGCGTAAATCTAAAATTTGCCAACAGCCTTGCCAGTAATAACCAGCGGTTCCAGCCACATGATCTGAACCTTTTAAACATAAATCCAACGTCGAGTAAATGTTTTAACTGCATGCATGCATGTGTTGAAAATTACAAGTCAAAGGTCGTCGATAGCAAACCGGTACGGAGCGCCATCTGCCGTATAAGATCACACAGTGTAACCTGCCACCGACACAGGTAAACGCGCCCCGCCTTAACCCCAGCCAAGCAGAACGGGTACTCGATTTACCCACCCAGGAAGGATGGAAGACTGAGTTGACCTTGGTATTGGTTATCTACCGACATGGATTGCCGGTCTGCAGACGGTCAGCCATCCAGCACTTGACAGCGACCCGACCGGAAGTGAAACTCACGATTTCCCGAGCATAAGTCCGTCCTATTTACTCCACCAAGCCATCGGGTCCCGGATGTTTCACCGAATCGCCGCGATCTCGAGACAGCGCTGTGCGATTTTGTTAGAATTAAGTCTTAAATCTAGCCCTAGATCCGTTGATCGCGCAACGCTGTGTTGTCAGTAATCGTTGCGCGAACGTATGATCAACCGGTCGCGCAGCGCGATCTCAGAATCGCGCCGATTCGACGATCGCGCAATGACATTATATACGCGCACGATGTAATCACATTTCTCGCCATCATATATACCCAGAAAACACCACGGCGGAGTAGATAGCATGTAGGTAGAATAATAATTTCTGACGTTGGTTGATGCTCACCGAGACGTAGCTGTGTCAGTGCAGTGACGCACCAAAGCAGCTGCGTGACGTCACCGGCAGGTGTCATGACGTCATGGACAACGTGACGTCACGAATCAGCGCCGTTGTTGAACAACGTGTAGCAGCAGCAGTATAACTGCAGTCTGTGAAGGAGACTGTCACTGTCAGCGACTGCACGTCCTGACATTGATCACCACGCGTGGGGTGTGTTGTATTTCTGTTGTCTGTCACAAAACACGACGCACTTCGATTATCTACCCGCAGCGATACACAGACACCCAGGCCAGCAAAACAGCGCGAGTGATAAGGCGCGTACGGAGTGACGTAACTGAACTAAACAGAACTGACATAGTTTAGTTTTTGACGAATGGGCAAGCAGTGGTGCATTACAGTAGTCACCGTCCAACGGCGTATTGGGCCTACGTGACTACGTTCACGTACGGGTCAACCAATGACCAATAGGTTCGCCCTGCTTGCCTATTGGTCAGTTCGTCAAAAACGAAACTGTGTCAGTATAGTTCAGTGCAGTTAATTCGCTGTGCACGCGCGTATAAACTGGCAATAAATCCACGGCAAACTCAACTCGCTCACAGCGTGTCATTGCATCGCGTTAATCGCAAAGCGATTGTGTATTAGTCGCTAGTACAACCTCCAACAAACTCAGAATTAAAAGCCTGTTTAGAGCGAACCAAATGAATTGAATTGAACTGAATTGAACTGCACTGGCACATTGCAGTTCGATTTAGTTCGATCGCTTTGCTATGTATACACGCCATAACACCGCCACACACTTTTATCGTCGGTCACTGCAAGGTGCGCCAGTAACAGTTTCTTTGTATCAGCAACGGCAGTACGAAATTGAGCCAAACCGATGCATTTTATATAAGTCTACAAACATTCACACAATGTATTCTGCGAATGTCATTAAAACAACTTATAAAGTTAAAATAAATGCCGGTATAATAACTTACAACCTAAAGTTTACCTTTTAGAACTCGCATGGATATTCACAAAAAAACAAACGACAAATAGTCAATTTGTGATCGTGGGTGATATGACCTTTTTAAATAAATTTTGCTGTTTTTGATGAGTCAGTCATTATAATATGTCGCTCTTCACAAGTATATGTATAAATTACTGTTTTGCACATTTATAAAAAAACACGTGTGCTATTTTATGTTGCAATTGCAGTTTAATAAATTGTTTTTGTGTAAATTGCGTTTTTAACAACCAGTGGTTATAATTTTTGAATCAAACCGAATTGTGTAATGAAATGTGCTGATATGTAGCATGAATCTTCCTCTGTAAACAGAGTGAACTTAGCGAAATATCTAGTAGAATTAGAAAAATATGTAATTTGTCTTAAGAAATTGATTCTTTTGTTGGCGCGCACTGTAAAAAAAGCCCGAAACCATTCATGTATGTGGCCTGTATATCTGTCAGTTGCAAAGAGAAATTGCAACAATATTTATTTTTCTGCGAGAGAACGCGAATAATGAAGTGACGAATGCGGGATTGACGAGAAGTGAAGTTTACAGACTGAAATGTCATCGAGACGCACGCACGCACGCACGCTACGCGTCAACGCAGCGCCACGCAACACAACGCGACGCAACGCTCGATGACTTTAATTCGATTTCGCTGTTATTGCGACGTTGTCGTAGTGCTGCTGACGATAATGCCGGTGCGCCGTGCTGCCGTCGTCGTGCCATTCTATTTCTCTCTCAGCTGCCTGCTGCTAGCTGCATGCTCTCATCGCCGACAAATGAAAGTCGACGACAGTCGGTGTGCGCCTAGCGACTGTGCAATGTACTCACAGTGGTGAGCTAGCCAGTGCTGTTGCTGCTGCTGCTGCTGCTGCTTAGTTTGACGTCAGAGCGGTCCTAAAGACTGAGTCGCCGTGCGAGCGTGATGATCTCTTTTGCTGCTGCTGCTACTTGTCGAGACGAACGTCAGGCGCTCAGCGAGTCAGTGACGTAATCTGGTGTCGCGGCGACAGCTGTCGATTGCAATATCTTCACTGGAACGTGTAGCAGACTAGCAGGCGGGCGAGCGCTCTGTCAACCAAGCCACAGCAACGACGCCACTCGTTTATCTCAAGCCGTACAGCCACTAGTCTCAGTCAACCATCTCTGATCTACTCGCGTCAGCAGCAGCAGCAGCAGCGTCACGACATATTCTCACGCTGGTTGTGATTACTTTGAGTCAGTAGGTCCTACATAGAGGGAGGGAGAGAGATTGTTGACTTATCGGCCCATTGAGAACCGCACGCCGCTCAACTGACCCTCGTATCTATCCCTTCCTCTGTGTGTCTCTCTGTTTCTTTGCGTGTACGCATGTGTGCATGTTGCGTCCTTGTCACATCTCTGTAAGTAACGGTGCCTGCACGTGACGTCACCGTGATGTGACGAGATAACGCTGAATAAAATAAAGTAACCTGCGGCAACTGTAAAACATCATATACGACATTGTACAGCAACGTAGTTTGTTTAGTAGAGGTATTTTGGAGCGTTCCGTTTTGTCTCTTAATACGTGTCCTAGCCACATCAGTCTTCTTCCTTCAACAATGAGCTCTAACCTTCGTAACCCAGTTTTTCTAATGTTTCCGTTTCTTACTTTGTCTTTTCATGTGATTGCTACCGGTATCAATTTTTGTTATAACTTGTGATGAGCTGTTTCCAGGTTTTTTCGTTTGTGTGACAGTCAGTGGCCATAGCTGTGCGCCATACAGTGGCGTGGGAATAAGGAGTGACTCAGACAACTTGATTTTACTGGCAGACTGGTGCTGTTGCTTTACGAGATGTTTGCTAGCCGTCGTTAAACACAATGTTTTTTTTCTGACATTGTTTCGTAACTGCCGAGTCTTCGTAAGTTGCTGCTCAGACAGCAGAAGTCTTCGACCAATTTGACTTCAGCGCCTTCAGCTATTAATTATTGTTGTATCATCTTTTTTATCACTGTTGACCATAATTTTACATTTTTTGGCGTTGATGCGTAGCCCCCAATATTTCCAGATGTATTTTTAATTTTGCATGTTAGCTGTTGCAATCCTGACTGTGACGTCTCTATAAAAGTTGAATGTATTTCATCCACGTAGTCCAGTGGCTAGAGTATAAATCCAGAGGTGGGGAATGTTAATTTGGCTTCGGGCCCCGTAAGTGGTTTTAGGCCCCTTGCTGGCAATTACGAGCCCTTGTGCCCCACGTTGGTGGAGTAAGGTTGGAGCGGCGCCCCAGTCGCAAACAAATTTTTGAGCGTAGAAGAGATCGAAAATGCGAATTTCGTAACTGAACTAAACTGACATGGTCTAGTTTTTGACGAACTGACCAATAATCAAGCAGTACTGCATTATTGTAGGCACCGTCTAACAGCGTCGGTGACTATGTACGTGTCAATCAATGACAAATAGACTTGCCCCGCTCGCCTACTGGTCAGATCGTCGAAAACTAAATCGTTTCAGTTCAGTTTATTTCGGTTCACTTCGGTTACGTCGCTCTGTAGCCTACGTGCCATAAATGGCGTCGACCCGTCGTCAAAGTCGAGACGTCATAGGCACCGACAATGAAACAACTCAGGACGGACGCAGGTCTCTAGGCCTACTAAAGGTAAAGATAACGATATTTAGCCAGATGATTTTCAGAAGAACGTTTTCAGGAAAAGGATTAAAATTGTTGCCATCAAATCACATATTTTAACGATATGATGCACCAAAATTTAATGTCCATCCTGACCCAACTGGGGAGCTCACATCGCTCGCCCAGACCTCCTAGTTTAATTCAGGGGGTTCTAGCCTACTTCTAAGGGAAAGAAAGGAAAAGAAAAAGGGGGAAAAAGGTAAAAAAAAGAAATGGGAAAAATTGATGAGGAGAGGTGAAGGGGAAAAGAGTCGAGGCCTCAGATTCACATTTATGACTAGGCCACTGTTCGCAGTATTGACGAGGAGTCAATGATACTCCTGGTAGACGTACAACTAGGCTAACTGTAATAATTTGCTATAGTATAAGCCTACACTGAATGCAGTTTTTAGCGTACCCTATCGTTCCCTTTAGCGTTCCCCTGTTTCGTTTGGAAACATGAGGTAGGGGAACGCTTTGGACTAAAAACTAAAGGTGGGGGAACTGCGTTCCCCCGCGTTCCCCTATACTTTAACCACTGGCGTAATTCAAGTAATAGAACCTGATGCCATCTACCCATTCCAACCCTCCTTCGAAATACGCCAGTGACTGTTTCATTATCCAATCAGTTACAATCGCGAATATCAGCGGTGATAAAAAGCAGGCCTAGCGAATGACTGCGACAACCTCGAACCAAGTACTAATTATGCAGTTCGGCTTAGTATAACTTTTGCTGTCCTCGGACAGACTTTGAAATTGAATGATGATCACAGTGCTGTCGGGATTCCGTACTGCCTTAGGTCAATGTATGCGGTCGAAAGCTTTCGGGGTTCCACAGTAAGTATATGTATTTAAAATAATCTAATAAATATTCTGACACTCGTCAACTCTTAGTGTATACCTGCAAGAAAAGTGAAAGAAGCTGCACTTACCGGCAGTTGCGTGGCGTCAGTTTGTGACAATGGAACACGTAGTGCGCACAGTGGTGTAGAGTGCAACGGAAGACCGACTTGCGCCACGTTGTGTGATGTGCAAGCGATGCAATCGGCGTGCGTCGTTAGGCGACTATTGGCGCTGCTAATAGCATTAGTCCATGCGAGTCGCAAGCGAGCACCTGCACTGATCACGTGACTGATCTGGCAAGGCGTCAGTGAGTGAGAGCGCGTGAGACGACACGACATGACGGGATTATGGGACGATTCGTGCAATCCATTTGATGGCTGTAGTATGACGCTTCGTGCACTGGGCGCGGGGAAAACAGGAAAGTGACTGCCACGAGGGGTATCACTAATTACCACAACGGACCATAGCGACGAAGAAGAAACGTAAAAGACGAACGGACGGCGACAAATACGCGACGGATAAAACGAACAGACGCAGATGTCGACGACGGCAAAGTTGAACGAGACGGGCAGACGAGTAAAAACGGCAGCGAAGACGAAAGCAAAAACAGACCATCTTCGTCACTGCAGTCCGCTGTGGTCAGTTTGTGGCCCGCTGTAGTTCGTTGTGTCCGTTCTGTTGTTTTGTTGTTTAATTTCTGCAGTTAAAAACTTAAAACTCGCCGGCGACGTATATGCCGAGAACCAAAAGATAATTTCATGCAATATATTGTTTTGCTTATTTAGCACAATGTGGTATTAGATCGAAACATATGCCACAGTGCATGAATCGTCCTAACAGGGCATTATAAGAGGTGCACTAAATGTCACAATACCGACGACTAGGCCTAGCAGCAACTGACGCTACAGTCAGACTGTCTCGGCCCGACAAGTCGGGATTCCGTAGAGCGCCACACGACCCGACGCGACTAGACGAGACGTACTGAGATTGATGACGGAAGTGTAGCGGGCGCAGGCTGCGACGACGCGTGCGCGAATTGAAAGAAACCGGAAGCGGAAAGACGCGACGACGAACGACGAACGAACGACGAACAAATAAACTCGACTTAATGATGAACTACGAGCAGTCGTACCGGACAGATTGCGACACATCCACTGACTGGGTGACTGAGTGAGCGAAGGTTGAGACGATCTATTACTGGCAATCAACGCGCCTTCATCAACCTTACATCACGACACGACACTCGCTTGCCTTTACGACACTGCAAACACGCAGTAATACTCCCCCGGGCGGATTTTCATGGGGAAAGACATTTTAAGTGACACCGGCTAACTGCTAACAGCTTGTCACCTAGGTCTAGTAAACACTTGCAGTCTGAGGTTTTGAAAAGTAATCTATCTGTCTATCTTGTCCAGCTGGCAGCTTGTGATGGGGGTACGGTTTACAAATAACCGCACTTTATTATTATGACTGCGTTAAGAAGCCAAATGTTTTATACCTAAATCAGCCGTTTTTAACGTTCTTAGGCCTACCCAAAAGGCTGCTAAATGTAACATTTAGTGTTTATTGACGACACTGGCGGGAAAGCCTAAATCAAAGCTTGAGCTGAATGCGTTAAGTCTGATTTTTCTGATTCCAGTTTTAGCCAACAGCTCACCAGCATTCATCGCGGTTTCTAGCCTATTTCGAGTTCAGCACGAACGCACTTAATTTATGAACTTTATAACGGGAAATTGTCAACGCTGTATACGTGTAGTTTTGTGGATCTTGATGGAAATGTCATGAGTTTTTTTTGCAGTACACGCATATTTACTGACGGCTATTACGCCTATCTTAATGGGAGAGTATGCGTATTGGCTGTTCGGTGACGAGTGCAGCGAAATCGTGTGAAATCGCTGGATCGGTGAAGTAATTGCAAATCGAATAGCGCTCGGTTAAAACATCAGTGCTGTTACGTTTGTGTTGCGTGGACAACAACGTAATTAAATCTAGTCCCATTAGTCGTAGAGCAGTGCTAACGGGAAACTGTTTTACGACGTCCAATCACTTTTTTCATTGGTCGCAGTCAGCATTTAGACACGTCGCCATTATCTCACACCCATTAGGTCCTATAACACATAATGCTTTGTTTTCATAGGCCTGTGTCTCTCATTTTACAAAGCAGTTTTTGTAACTTTTTTACGCCAGATAAAGCAACACCGTAATACTCAATACAGTACAATACAAAACGTTACTTAAAAAAGCAACTAGAATCTGTAATATCAGTCTGAGTTTAAAATGCTAGAAAAAAAAACTCCACAAGCATGCAATAAAACGTGAATAAGATCGTAAATAAAATCGTCTAGGCAGTATTGCTAATGATGTGCAACGGTATCATGCAAATGTGACCAAATATTATTCTCAAAAATTATGCGAAATCTAAGCACTACATCTACTAGTTAGCGCGATGCGACGAGTTTCTGAGCAAACGACAAGCAATATTTAATGACAAACACACGTCTTTACTAACACTTTGCTAACATACAAATCACTGAACATCGGTAAGCCACAACACCTGTCAGTTCTGCTTAGTGACTATACACCGTCACGTCAACTCCGATCATCCGACCACCAACTGCTGTCCCAGCCAACAGACAACACAGTGTTCGCCGGCCGTGCGCGGCACCTCAAGACTCATCTTTTCTCCGGCAACACCGCCATCGACTAACTGTTACCATCCGCGCCTACGATTCGAACTTCTGTTTTGACATATGGCGCGTTACAAATGCAGACTACTTACTTACTTACTTACTTTACCGAAGCAGACCGAGGTAATATCACATGACAAAATTTGTTCGTTTGTCTTGTCTGTTCGTTTGTATTTTTTTCTGTTTTTATGTCGGCTAGATAAGTCAAAAAATTATAAACAAACAGTGATACAAATTTTGTAATGAAATGAGTAACAAGGAACTGTTTAACTTCGCTATCCGGGTTATGTGTAGATTCCCGATCGCAAATCGCAATCGCTGATTCTTCACCATCACGAATTTAAGGCGTAAAGTAACAACTTGCAGTGCATCTCAACGAGTTATAAACGGATTTCAATGAAATGTTACTGAGCGGTAAAGATCCAAAGAGCAATCAGTCAAATTTAATGGCAATTCGTATCCAGATTTCGTCAATCCGTGAATCCATGTCTACTCGTGACAGCAAAATTGACGATAACACTCAGCGTACTTTTTCGTTCGCCAGATGGCAGAATCTTCAGAACTTCTCTCGCTAAAAATTTGCTAATCGCGTCTCTATTTCACTAACACTGATCATGTCAAATTAGTGTATCTTAGCATCAGAAGGTTTTGAACAATACGTCTGCAGGCACACCGCGCGATGCACTAGCCCCGTGTGTGGTCTCGCTATAAGCCAGTAAGCAAGTGAGTGCGTAACGACTCTAAACAGCTACATAGTACCTATTTGAGCCCACATTTGAAGACGTTTCCTTAAACAAAAACGCCAAGGTTGTATTATGCTGAAAGTGCAAAAGCAAAAACTCGAAGTTACTAAGCGTGTAATTAGTTGTGAAGCGTCTCAACCTATATGACCACAAATCATCAACGATACAGACGGACAGCCAACTTAGCGCATCAATAGCGCACTTTGCACATAATGCGTTGTTTGTGCTTATTTTATGGCTGGAAAATTAGTTTGAAAACCGAGTTTTTTTGGATTTCTGCAAATTATTACCATCATAAGTCCAAATTCTAGATTTTAATTTTTTATTTGCTGCGACATTTAGTTTTGCATCATAATCGTAATTTTTGAGTTTTGACGTCACGTCGTGCTCTTAACAAAATGATGTCACATAGAGAATGATACAGGATGTTCTTTTTAGGTTTTAATTTTGCGTCTTATTTGCGAGGTCTACACTAAAATTTTAAAAGCCTTTAAAACTAAAATATCTACAAAAATGATAGCTTTTTCCAAAACTTAGGCTCTTCCAGCGGTGGTTTACTTATTGTTGTGTTCGACGGCGGGAGTGGTGGCGCCGTGACGCCGTGCTGCTGGCTGCTGTAAGGCTAGGTGAGTTGGTGCTGCGCCACTCTCAGCTGCTGCTGCTGCTGCTGTTGTTGCTGTTGCAGCTGCTGGGCCGTTGGTGACGTCATCGGCAAGTCGACGACGCCACGGTGCTATCAGTGCCGATATCACTTCGGCCGGGTTCTCAGGCAGCGCATTGAGCAGGTGCGCGTTGATGATCAGTACATAGGCCGTGATCTGCGACCCGTTCAGCTCCAGTCCTGCCGCAGTCTGTTGTTCGCTCCCGCGATCCACTTTGAACGTCGCTTCATACACTGTCAACAGCGAAAACATGCATTTGACAGTAACATGCTGAACAGTGAACCACACTTAGGATACCAATAAACGTTTCAGCACATTATCGGTACATTTTAATACTTGATTTCTTTCCGGAACAAAGTTTGGACAGCAAAATGTATTCGATGCGTTTTTACTTCTTGATCTACACGGTAACTAACTTTCGTTTAGTTTTGCATTACATTTTTTCAGTGCTGATTTTATGTAGCTCAGATTTTTTTCAAACTTGAAAACTTTTTTTAAAATTCAACCCTGTGGATTGATTTCACACACATCTGGACTTGCCTACGGTTTTTCTCATTTCGGTTTTTTGAGTTTTAGATATTATTTTTAAAGATTTTTTTAAGTCTCAGATTTCTAATTTTTGCACAACCACCTGTTTCTTAATTTGTTAATGCTTTGCATAACCGTGGCTTTATTTCAGTTTTTCTCATTTTACTTCAATTTAAAACATTTTTAGTTAATTTAACGTGCTAGATTAAATTGACAATCAGTCTGTTAGTTTTCAAGTGCACATCTATGTCGTATCGTGTCGTAAAGGAAGTCGTAGACCGACTGACCGATGCAAAGAGGCAGAGCGATGAGGAAAGCGGCGTGCATAAAGTGCGGGTAAGTCATCGACGGAGCGCACGACATCGCACACTTCATTACTGCAACGCACCCAACAACCACTGCAGCTCTAAAACCAGTTGCCATCATCATTGCAATATTAATAGTATCATCATCGTCATATGTTTGTTTAATAAAAAGTATACAAACGCAACCTTTTAACAACACAAACATGAAAATACGTTTCAAAATATTGCCAGCTACCATACGGGTTAAGTGTTAACAACTATCGCCAACACGTCTGACTGCTCTAAATGAGCATTGAAGACCTTCCTGTTTCAATAAGTATGGTGACTTGTTGCAGGTGATAGACCCTACTTCAAAGAACGGTTGTGTAAAGTTTTTTTACATTAACATTTTATGACGATTATCTGTCGTACTGAAAGAAATTAAATGACTTAATAGTCGTTTAAAATTCGTCGATCTTTAAAAAATGAACGAGTTTTAAACGACCGTTAAGCGTCATTTAATTTAAGTCGCGAAGACAGAGAGAAAGACAAAGAGCGACGTACTGAGACATATACCAAGAGTGGCAAGTGAAGTGATGAAGAGTGACAGAAGAGGTACGTTGTGCCAGTCGACTACTTCACAGCCGGTGACATAAAGAACGACGAACAGCAACCAGGCTGGGATGATATGGAACAACCCTGCATGCAGCGCACGTAACAAACTGTCAGTACATCATCACTGGCGTCAATTAATTACAGCAACATACAGTCATGATAAGCGTCACGACCAATCAGAAACTGAGACGGCTTACAGACATATACGTCGTCTCTAAATTCTTTCTTCCTATTTTCGCTTTTCTCCCACTTTTTCCATATCCTTGACTTTTTCTGCCACCCGTTTCATTTTTTCCTTTAATGTTGTTTTTTTTTCTTTTTTACATTTAGTTAAAGAATCTGAAAGTGCTTGAAATTTTAGGCTCTTTGACAACGCCGTTTTTGGCATCACCAGTCAATTTTTCTGCAAGCCATCGATAACTGATTCACGTGAAATAAATAATTGTAAGCCTTTTACCTCCCGCAAAGCAACCGTTAGTCAGACACAGTTTACTAACAAACAATGCAGCGGTGTGGGTACCTCCTAAAATGTTTTAAAATATTTTCGCCCTCTGCTACTGTAATTGGGGGAAGTGTCTCTGCTTCCTATGCCTCATGGCGTCCATGCCCAAGAGAGGTCTTTTTATTAAACGATTAGTACTATTATTCTGGACTATAATATTTTATTTTTACTTTACAGTGTGCAAAACAAACACACGTAATCGTCGAATATTGGAAATTGTCAGCGACGGGTTGCGGATTTTCAATACCGAACTTGACGACAAGTCAGCAAATAGTTAAAATTTTGTTGTAGTGCGATATTTACCAATGAGCGTATCGCAGAGAAACGTCTGATCCAGTGTCATCTCTCCGAACACGAAACGAGTCACCACCTGACACACAGTCATAGTCGCGTGGTACAAGGCAGACTACTAAGCAAAATGTGCAGCTCAAATAAACAAAACGTGGAGCCCAAATTTTAAAAATGTGGAGTCCAAACGCTTGCGAGGTTAGTAAAAAATAATAAAAATATAATTAATTTTCTAACAAATTGCTTGTAGCTTGTAGCGTCGAAAGCCAATGACACAGTCTTTGTATGATAGTGTCAGGCTACAATAATAATTATTATTGTTTATTATTGTTTTGGAAAAAAGTTTTATCTTTACTGAGGACGTTGAACCCCGAGTCACAGTTATGTGTAGTGCTTACGAACCTTGAAGCCGGACGCGCCGACAGTTGCCATGACAACGAGAAGTGCCCCCAGCATTCCGTCAGAGGGAAATGTGGTGTCACTGTAGATGATGATGATGATTCCTGTCATAGCTATAATTAGTGCCACGATCTACACGCCAATATACTACACGTCGATCTAAGATTATACTGTTGACCAATGGCAACCACTGCCGATAAACTTATGAATAAAATAAAGTTTGAAACACAGGGTGACAGACTAAAATTTTAAGACAATTGTAATGTTGTAACTTATAAAAACAGCTTAATAGTAATGCTAACAAATAGAACTCAAAAACAGTGGTAAAACTTATGAGTGTTACTAAACTAGGGTTTAATACCATACGATACGATAAAGATATGCACTCGAGAACTGACAGACGAACTGCCAGTTTAATCTCTGTAGCACATAAACTGAACAACAACTGAAATGTTTTAAATAAAAATAAAATAAAATGAAATAAAATAGAAACGCTGTTATGTAAAATATAAAATACTGAAAACATGGGACAAAGCCCAAGGTGAGGTTGCCGGGGCCGTAAGTCCGACTGGAGAAACAATTTATGAAACATCACCGAGACAAAATGAGAATTAGGCCTAGTTACTGAGTAAACTGACGCGTAGAGGGACGAAATTTCTCTGAAGAATGATCCAGGCAAGCAGGTAGAAGAAATTGGACTGAGTGGCGAAGAGCGCGACAGCGTCCAGAGCGCTGATGAGATGCAGCGACCGCACGTACAGATAGGTCATTAGCGTCCATAGCAACGAGAAGGCTGCACACTTAGCAACGGCTGTGCGATAGACCGAGCCCGTGTACAGACCGTCCGCTCCAGCGAACACTTGAGCGCTCTCTCTACATACACCGTGTCCGAAAAAAGCATCTCGAACATTATCGATTGTCACTCAAAGAAAGGTCTACCAATTTTAATAATTTTTGGTACAATTATTTCTGGCACAACTGGCCATGAAATGACCCGCCAATTCACCACCTTACCCAATGTCTGCTTTTGCACTACGTGGGAAAAAATGAACCAACGAAATATGCGTTAAAATGAACAAAAATACGCCAAAAAGCATCCCTGACATTATTGTTTGTGACTTGAAGAAGGATTGGTAGATTTTAATAATTTTGGTGCAAACATTTTTGACACAACTGACCATCAAACGACGGTGGTTCTAGTTCCCACCTCACCTAATGTCTGTTTCTGCACTAACTGGAAGAATCAAAACAAGCGATATGTGCATTAAAATAAACAAAAACTTTAATCAATTTTATATCTTCGAACTTGTGGCCCCAAACAGCCAGTTAGTTACACTGTCTGACTGTCATGCAGCACTATGTCAATCAGATGACCTTCAGAAATGTTGATGAATTTAAAAAGTGACTGGTGAAGTCTGGATTGGTCTGAAGCAGAACATCATTGACACTGCTCTCAACGAAACGAGAAACCAGCTCTGTGCCTGTGGTCACGTAATGGGCTAACGCTTCAAACATTTTTTACTGTAGGCAGTTATAAAACGGACAATTAGATGAATGTCAGTCTAAGTGAAAAAGATGTAAAAATGTGTTTTATGTTATATTTTGATTAAATAATAATGCTCCCTTGGACAAAAATACAATTTTTTGTTGGTTCTGTTTTTCCCAGGTGATGCAGAAGCAGACATTGAATGCGGTGGGAAATTAAATGGTCATTTAATGGCCAGTTGTGTCAAAAATATTTTTGTCAAAAATTATCAAAATCTGATAGTTCTTTTTTAAGCTACGCTCAAAAATGTTCAGTGTGTTTTTTTCGGACACGGTTTATGTACACAGCGCATTAGACGTTAATTTTAATGTTATCGCTATATAAGTTTACATATTGCTTATTTACTTAATTACTTACACGCTGTTGATTCGTCGTATGCAGAGTAACATATCTAGATCATGGTACAAACGCATCTGCTGAAACTACGTAGAAGAAATCGTGTATAAAGTATCTACACATATTCAAATTTTAAAGGCCGTCGCCAGAAGTTTTGCTCAGGGTGAATTATCATCCTTTTCCCTACCTTTCCTTTCTTTTTCCTTTGCCTTTTTTTCTTTCCCACTTTTTTCACTTTTTTCTTCCCCATATCTAGCCAGCTACAAGAATCTAGAGATCAATGTAACCTCCGCTCGCGTATGTTGACGCATTTTTCGTTTCTCAGAACGCATCTCCTGGCAACATTTTAGTCGTTTACGTGCAGTGCAAATGGCTGTGCTATGTTTATCTGTCATGTTAAAATTAATTGCCTAACATTTCGTGAGTTAAATCCGGTAATCCTCTCTGCCTTTGAATACGGCCTTACACACATTATTCGACACAGTGTACTGTTTTCAGCTTTAGAATACAGCAAGTTAATGTTCATACGAACACGGAGTCTGTCCAATGCATTTCGATAGTTTACAGTATATGTTTGTATAAATATAAACAGTGAGCTGTTTAGACTAGAAGAAAAAATTAAAATGTTTAATTTCAAATTGTACAGCAGCAATGATATTGTCATCATTCGCTAATATCATAACTAAACGACTAACGTTGACAGTCACGTGACCATTTGATTCGTCATAAAGCGCTTTACTATAAACGGTCCATTGTGACCATGCGCCTACCTTGCAGCATTATGAGGATATGGCGCCTTAAGGATAATGTGGTCACGTCCTTGACCTTTTGGGGTCACGTGACGTCATCGGTCACGTGACCATTCGACTCGCGGTGAACGACTTTCTATGGGTGGTCCATTGTGACCATGCGTCTATCTTGCACCGTTATGGAGATATGGCCTCTCAAATGTTAGACGCACGCACGCACGGTCGCGCGAACGCTCAGGTGATTTTATACTCTGTCCAATGCTATGCATTGAATTGGACAGACAATAACATAGGTCGCAAGAATACAATTTATACAGCCTACAGTTTGTGAACTGAATTTATACTTAGTATAATTATCTCCGCTAAGGTGAATGTAGTGAACATCGGAGGAGATTAAAAAATTGGTCGTTCTGTTCGTCGTTCTGTGTGCGTGTGTACATTAATTTTGAGACGCCATATCTTTATAACGGTGCCAGATAGACGGATGATCGCAATGGACCACCCATAGGAAGTCGACCACCCCGAGTCAAATGGTCACGTAACCGATGACGTCACGTGATCCCGAAAGGTCAAGGTCGTGACCCCTTTATTTTTAGCTGTAGTTGTAGGTGTAGTAGTAGTAGTACTGAGCGTAGATATGCACTCTAACGCTTACGAGCGCCTTCTAGTTATAATAACAAAGCAGCAGTAAGGTTTCTTCAAAAGTAAAAATTCGTGATGTAGAATTTTAATATTTGCAGACGATGTTTATTCTAAGCTGCAGTCAGTAAAAACGGAAGAAATGACGTCGTTCACCTGAAAGCGTCCCGAACAGACAGTTGTCCTCGGTGTGTCAGGTAGCGGTACGTGACATAGAAAGGGTAGAGTAGGACTGTGAGTCCTGTGGCGAGGTTGACGCTCAACAGCGGCGCGTTCATGCGATGAGTTACTGCGGCTACCGCGGACAGTACTTAGCGATGAGTTACTGTCACAAGAGACGCTGTCAGCGCGACGAACGCTACGCCGGCGACTAACATGAGAATCAGCAAATGATACAGTTAGTTTCCTACCGGCGCATCACATGGCACAGAATACGCCATTTATTCAAAGCCGTAACATGAGAATCAAACCAACTGCTACTCGACGCTGCTGGACCGTAAGACGCAGACATTGTTTAGAACGATAAGCTTTATGTAACACTTTGCTATTGACGTTTTGGTGCCTGTTGTTGCCTTCTTCAAAACGACTAAATGCCAGGTGTCGCTCAGTAAAAATTGTAATTGAAAGAATTCGTATAGCTGATTAGCTTCCGTTTAAAGTTATGAGTTTACATTCAGAGACATTGTTTAGAACGCGTCTGTAGGGAGCTACAAAGTGAGATTGGTTCAGTACAATGTCTACTGCAATGACGTGATGCGACAGATGAGTCGCTGTGATGCTCAGTGGCCGCATCATCAGCTGAACCTGTCGCTGTATCCGATGACGTCGTCTGAACGTCCTTTTGCGTCATTCTTCGCACAACTTCACACGACTACGGATAAGCAGATATCACTTCGGTTTACACATAATTCGTAGTTCAAAAATTTTCATTTTACTAATTTAAAAATTTCTATTTAAAAAATAGAAATAAATTGCGATTTTTAAAACGGATTTTATTTTTTTGCACTTTTGATACATTAAACTTATGCATTTTCGCAAGGTGCAAACACAAAACTTCAGTAATTTTATTATTAATCAGGAACTAATTTGGGTAGGCTATCCGCTGCTTACGGTCAAAGTAAGTCTACTGTCCGAAGTTCACGTAAACTTATGCAGGTAGGCACTGCACCAGAACAAGTAATCGAATGGGCCCATAGTCCCATAATGGCCAAACAAATTTTACGCATTTTTATTAATGTAATTTTTTTTTATACCATTTGGCAATTTTAATGAATTTTAAAATAGCACGTAACGAGTTTGTATACTGTGCTATATTTATGCAATTGAACAGTTATTATCGTAGTTACTGTAAATATTATGATTCGTCAAGTTACTATTTTGTTAGTGTTTCGATTTTACGCTCTTCTGTCCGCCCCTACAACATACGTTTATCTATTAGGCCACAGAATGGCCAGAATAAATTGCTATGTGTTCGTCATTACTGCATAAAAATAATATTGACCTATTATCACTTTGCCGATATACTTTACCATAAACTTGTGATAAAAAGTTCGTTATAAAGCACATTAAAAACGGGAAAAAATTCATACGTAACATGAGGCCCTTGAGCATAAGTGAAGCCACCAACCGGGGACTACTGGCGATTCTTTCACCTGCTCCGGTAATGTACAACAAGTAATTTGAGCAAAGTTCATGAAACGCGCGACAGCCTTAGCAGGTGCTATTCGCAGGTTGTCTTGATCTATCTCAATCCATTTCGACGCAATTCACTCTTGAAATCTACGCCACAACCACAAATTGCGAAAAAAAACTAAAACCTCTATTTTGGGGGTTCAAAATCATTCAAGGTCATCGATGTTGACACCAATAAAAAACTTGTTATTGTTGCTTGTTATGATAAGCAGCATGTCTCTGCCTATCTGCAACCGTTTTCACGCTACACGAGCCAATAACGGTAAATTAACCACTTTTAGGGTGTAGCCGTTGTTGATGCCCGCCTGCACCGGCCTCCTTGAATCTAAAAATTTTCCATGCAGGTAGGTTGTTTTGGTCTATCTCCAGCCATTTCATCGCATTTTACTGTTGAAATGTGCGCTGCAGCCAAAAATTGCGGAAAAAATTACCACCCCCCATTTTTTGGGAAGGGGGTTCAATGTCGTTCAAGGTCATCGATGTTGACAAATCTAAAAAACAATCTGATGCAGCAAGTCCGTACCTATTTGCAACCGTTTTCACACTATAAGAGCCAATAGCGGCAAAATAGTGGGTACCTCTCTTTGATGCCCTCTTTCGAGGGAACCCCTTCAAACAGAAGCAAACAATTTTGTCACTAAAAACTAGAGTTCTTGGGGCAGTCCACGGTGAAGATTTCGTAATCCTAGCTTGCACTGTTTTAATAGAGATCACGAGTGTGACAGACAGACGGACAGACGAACGGACAGACGCCTAAACGATGGCTAAGACGCGCGAAGCATTCTGCTGTCGCGCGTAAAAACTTGTCGTACATTCAGCGTTACACCTTTCTCACTTTTGCTGCTATTAATTACGAAAGCCAGCTTATATAGGCCGGGAAAAGTCGATCCGTTGTCCGACATCATTGTCCCGTTTTTGTGGAAGCCGAACATGCTATAAGCTACATGCCGAGATCCGCCTCGGTGTGCCCAGTGCACTGATAATGCTACGTTAGAAGTTTTTATTACTTACGGAAAGCCAGAGCTGATACAGAGAAACTAGATAAGTATGCAGCAACTATAGAACTTTACCTGCGAGAATACTGTCCGTTTTCAAAACCCTGCAACTGTGTATCATGAGCTGCAGATAAAAAGACGTTCTTTCGATTGTCCACTGAGTGTTACGTAAAGGCATTAATGGACAAATGATGTAGACGCTTGTTTGCTGCTGGCATTGCTTATGGGCGAATATCGCATTGTTATAGGTCTATAATTAAGAGTAAAATGCGTCAGATCGCCACATGTGGCTACAGTCAGTATAGCGGAAAATTTTTGTTCGACAATTCTTGTGCAAAAAATGCAAAAATTTGTTGCTAAAACCCCTCATTCTGGAGCAATGTAGGGTCAAAATTGAAATTTTGAGCACCTATGGTTACATCTGTCGCAAATTTGCAGTGTCTGTCGAAAAAAATGCAACTTTTTGCCTCGCTTACTTTTTTGATCCATGCACGACGCCGCTAGCTACAGTAGGCATTGCTTGCACTCGAGTTTCTGATTCTATCACAGGTCGTAACTACCGATCGACGTTGGGTTAATAGAGGAAAAAAGTATACTACAATGATACATCAAGCCAGTGTAGACAGTTACGAGCAGTTTACGCTGTTGATAAGAAGATGCAGACTGACACTGACTGGTGCAAGAATGTGTTCGATGACGAAGCAGGTTATTTGAATCAGGGGTCTCAAAGGGGTGACTGAATTTGAAGGACTGAATTTTGACGGACCAAATCGCGAGGGTGGATTTTGACGGACCTGGATTTTGACGGACCAAATCGTAAGGGTGGATTTTGACGGACCTGCATTTTGACGGACCAAATCGCAGGGGTGGATTTTGACGGACCATGAATGTGATAGGCCAAATTAGAAAGAGAAAGTGCAATGCAAAACGTACACGCACAAATATATTCGCGAGGACCATTCCCCTGTTAAGAATATTCCAGTTCACTGTTGTTTCATGTTTTAACAATTTTATGAAAGCACAGTAAAAAAGGCCTACCCCACATGTAATCGGTAGATAATCTCCTTACCCCTGTGCTAAAGTTGTCGTGTTCGAGCTTTGCTGAACCGTCGCAAACTTCTACACAACACTTCAGATACAAAACGTTTCCCTTCCTTTTCACTTGCTTATACAGTTGGTTGTTATTGCGTACACAAATCCGCGGGATTTCTGTATTCTAATAAATGTAAGCCTACTTTCCATAGTTGAATTGTTATCCTTCATTTAATGACATCTAACGTTCTGACAGGCACGCTCATCGAGCATGGGCGGTCCTGCACATAGTTTGATGCCCGTCACGTGAGTCGACATTTCAAACTTCTACCCGAGTCGGTTGCAGACGTGACGTAAACAGTTGTTGGCCTTGCGATTTGGTAGGCCTCTCACTTTCCTGGCCCGTCATCATGCAGGTCCATTTATAAATTTGGTCCGTCAAAATCCAGATCCGTCAAAATCCACCCCTGCGATTTGGTCCGTCAAAATCGAGTCCTTCAAAATCCAGTCCTGCAAATTCAGCGCCCCCGTCTCAAATTCGTCACGATACTTGGGCCGCATTGCAAAATATCAGTGACTCGGCGGGCCGCACGGACGTTAATTATCGTAAACGACGTTATTCAAACGTTAAACTACATTGTTGATGCTAGATATTGACGTTCGGCAAGTTTACTCAATTAAACAGTCTACTCACAGTCTCACAGAAACTAATTCAGACGGTCTCTGACGAACCGTGACCGCTCTACTGGTAACGTTTGGCATAAACCAGAGTCTGGGGAAGCTTAAGCGCTCTCCCAGAGGGTCCGGACCGTTACTTTCTAGTGCATTTTACACCAACAATATTTGGCGAGCAAAGGTGTGAAAGTTGCGAATGAATAGACCAACTTTCTATTCGAAATTTTCAGCATTTTAAATAATTCAAATAATACAGGCCGCAAATTTGAGACCCTTGATTCAGATGAACGTCGAGTGGTCGGCAAAGTGACGGGGGCGCGTATGGTTGCGTTTCGACTAGCCGCTACTGCTGCTGCTGCTGCAATTTTGTCCAGAACTAAACGTTGCAGCGGGCGGGCGCAAAACAATACGTCACGTGACGTTAGTAGTCGGCGCTGCAATATCCACACCGGCTCGCTAGCAACAGTACTGATAACTTCCGCGTGCAGCCTCTGCAGTAGGTCAACGGTCGGTGATTTGTCGCTGTAGCACGGTGATACTGATGATGATAATAATCATTGACTTGTGACGAGATGAGCGTTTGACTGTCTGCCCGACTGACTGCCGCCGACTGACTACATACCTGTAGTGTAGATCTACGTGCAGCCTGTGATGATTTTTGCCGATTCATCATTACGCCTAAAAATTGACGTGCTTTGAAGTGCAGTTTTTACGCCACACTTATGTCTATTTATAACTCTGATTTAATGACAAGACTTTAATAGAAATTACCAATTAACATTTAAAATTATTGCTAAAAGTTTCCAATAATTAATCGTGTGTATTAATCTTTACTTTTTGCAGCTCTAAACAATGTCGATATTTAATTGCTAATAAGGACTTTGCAAAAATGCGAGAACAAATACTGGAGACAACTGTCCTCATCAGTTATGCAGGCAGATGTTTCGGTGATGCTGGTCCTAGGCTGTGGAGCAACCTTCCAGCTCATCTGAGACAAACTGACAAAAAACTTTGAACAGTTTAAGCGGCTGCTAAAGACATTTTTGTTTGAGTGTTGAGATCGCGACGCATTGCGGCCACCTGTTAGATTGCGCTTGCTAAACTGCTTTACTTACTTACTTATTAACTGTAGGAGCACAGAACACGCGACATTAACTCGTCATCTACATGGTACATCACTCGATGTCGATGCAATGTTGTGTGTCCGTGTATTAGTTTCACTGCAGCGCTTATACTGTGCCGGCCGCGACGGTGGATCTATTACTATGCGGGGAAGTATTACGAGTCTAATAGTGCAAAAATGAGCGGGCATATATGCATGCCAGACAGACACGATCATGTAGGCACGCGGTGACGCGGGTCGAGACGTTGTTTATGTGAAGCGATTGTTCAGCACTCGCCGAGCAGCTCGTTAGTCTCGTCGTACGTAATTGTCGTCGACGTCGTCGGGTCTTTATGCCGATGCATTAGTTGCAGCAGCCTCCTTGTGTGTCTCCTATGTCGTCTTCATGTTTCAGTCAGTCACGTAGCCGTCCGTCGGTCCGTCTGTAAGTCTGTCTGTCTGTCTGTGTCAGTAGCAGAGATAATCCATGCAGACTTGCACAGATTAGCGCCGAACGTTTGTCACTCCGCTAAACCGCTTTGTTTGCTATGCATCAAGCTCGCTGTTTTGCATAAACTATTTTGTCAATGTATAATTAATTCTTCTGTATAGTCGACAGTGACAACTCTGTAATAGCTGATAAAAAAAAGCCGCAACGGTCTCATTCAGCGCTATAATTACTCGGATACGTCATCGTATTTGAATCAAACAATTAAATGTTCAACTTTTTTGTTTTTTTTTATTTTATGACAACAAAAAAAACAAATCAACAAACAAGCAAGCAAGAAGCAAAAACAAGATACAAATAGTCCTATCAAATCGTTCAGTTCACGTCTGGCTAAACCAAAGACTACGCCACGTATACAGTTACGACTGTCCATAAATTTTGTCAAAAAACTTTTTCTACGACACGCAATTAAAGTGAACACAATTAAAGTCGGACACAGTAAAAAATGAATCTCCATTTTCGGCAACTACGACAATAAACTTCGAAGTTATTTTACTTTGCTTTACTGTAAACGTCTAGGACATCCAGGAAAAGAAGATATCAATTCATTGAAATAAAGCTGTAGGCCTACGTGGACTGGACTGAATGATGAGAAGCCACAGAATAAATGCATTCAGATAAGTGCAGTAAATCACGTAAAGCTGCACGATAGCCAATGATTGGCAGATGCGGACTGTACTGATTGCAACGTGGTCAAGGGTGACCGAACGCATAGTGGCTCCAGGTAAAGAGTCGGTATAGCTACCTTCTTTAGCTGTGATGGATTCTGGAAAGGCGCCAAAAATGCAGGACCGAAAATGCAGAACTGGAAGTTGGCGGAGTTGAAGATTTCAGACGCTGTCGTTCTAGTCTTCAAAGTTCAAACACGCATTTTCATTAGCAAATGCTGTAGGCCTATAGCATCACTAATATTTGACCTTACAAGCGTCATACGATTGTCAGTCCGTCCAGTATCAGTCAGCTATTTTTCGGTGCTGTATTTTTAGTCATTAGCTTCAAGAAAAAATCGGTTACATCATTCTGCACAGTTTGTGGGCGCCGGTGCGCAGCAAACGTGAGAACTCACTGACCAGAGATTCACTCATCTCTCTACCACGATGGGACACTGCATCGTCATCATCATCACCATCATTTTTAGTTACCCCATTCATTAAAACTAACAGCGATCCGATCTAGCGACCGACTCTGTCTCGGCACACTACATGCAGTGTTGCCAGTTTCACTGCTACGCGATTTCGACGTCAAACAAATTGTTTCCGTGCACCGGAAAACAAAATTCGACGTGCAGACGCAGTGTAAAAAAAGTTAAAATCGCCAGCGTCAGCGCCAGGATAGCTATAAGCGGAAACTGGGGAAAACGGTGGTCTCTGGTGACAACATAGTAGGACTATATTTCCCAACAGTATTGGATGTTAAACCACACTGAGCTCGCACCAGTACTGTTTTCGTAACTTTCGGCTGCAGTCGTTCGTGCGTCATAAAGCAAACTACCGTGTATACGGTGTACGACGGTGTATCGCGGTTTAAGTGTGTCACAGCACTGTCTGGAGTGGCATATAACCTGCTGCTGTGTACTTGCTTACCCAGCTCAGCAGTGACGTAACTAATACGTAGCCTACGTGCTGGCGTTGGCAATGCAGAAAGTCTATATACCCGGTACGCTAATAGCTGCGGAGCCGAGGCTAGTCGGCGTTTGAAGAGTTGATGGCAATGCACTGCTAAACGACTCGACATCGTAATTGTACGACGATTGACGGCTGCTCGCATCGGCAGCACTGCTGCCGTCACTAGCTCATGGCGAGGCATTTGTCTGTTCACGCGCTCATCATCACGCGGCGGCGGTGCTGCGCAGTCACTAGTAGTGGCACCGGCGCAAGTCGTGTAACAGACATTGTATTACAGATGCCGCAGCAATGCGCTGTCTGCAGGCGTCCGTCCGCGGTTTGCTTACAAGATCGTCGTGCAGTTTGCACGCACCGAGCTATCGCTGAATTGATTCGGCTAGAATGAACTCTTTTTAGATTTAGTTGAAAAGCACAAAATGCCATTTTCCACATGGTTTTGCCTCACGGAAGTAAAGGAGTAACAGTTGGCTCGTAGCCGGTGTAGAAATAAAAGCCTACACTGTGTCAGAAAAAAGTAACCCGTTCTCAATTAAGTTTGCATATTAATCAGTCATCACTACTCAGTCTGGTGGCATGTGGCTTTTTGCTCGTTATTATCAGCAACGTTTTGTTATTTTGAGATATTTGGTAACACACCGTATCCTTTTTTTAAAATTATCAATTTTGCTGTATATGACATCTTCTAGTTTTAAGCCAGAATTTTCGGAAACGAATTTACAGTTTGCTGCACAAAACAAACAAATTTATGCACTTTTAATATGTTTGGGCAAAAATAAGTGTATCTGTGAAACAGTGACATATTATAGCGTCGAAAATATCACCAACAAATACGTAAAAATGCGGAATTTTTTACAGTGACAGCTTCATAAAGTGCCGCTAAGTAACCGCAACAACGACGGACAATTAAGCCTAATTAATCAATAATAAGTTTATTTTAGGTTCAGAACAAAATAAAAGCAAAAGGGCAGAAAAGGGCGAACAGACAAAAATACAAAGTTTAAACATTTAGAAAAATAAAAACATACATAAAACTGCATAGAGAACGCAAACAAATGCAACCATAGGTAAATTACGACAGACAGTTCTGTAGCTATAGCCTAGACCTTACGTTTCCTGCAAACATGGAAGTTACACTGTCGTTACGTCTATAACCAAAAATAGCGTTAAACAGCCGTTAAACATGACCGGAATTTAATATCATTCGACTGACAAATCGTGAGTCACACAAGCAAAGACAATATGTGTATAGTAATTAGTTGATGCTGGCTGAGCAATTGTAAAATTACCGAAGCAGAATGTTTGTGCTTAACATTGTCGTCATCATCATCATCATCGTCATCAGGCAAGTTATTAATTTTGTCAAGTAGCAGTCGACAGCCGGTGCATGATATAATCTGTTTGAGCGAGACATTTTGACGAATCGTTTATTATATACACTTAGAAGATAGAATGAATGGATGTTACACACGTGTGCAATATAGACAACAATGACCAAGGCCTATAATGCGTCTATGCAGGTGTATCTGCAAGTGACGTCACACATGCGCTGCTTGTGTTTCTTTACGTTATATATCTATCTGTAACATTAAGTAACGACAAAGTACTAGAAAAGATAGATGGTACAGTGTGCATTAGTTAATGAAAAGAACCCGCCAACGGCAGCTTACTTTTCTGGGGCATGTGTTGAGAGAACGAGGGAGCGTCAGAGACTGAAGCACCTGGATAGTTTGTGTGCATCGTGGAAGGATAACGTGAGCCCAACAGAGCTCATCAGGGCTTCAGAAGATAGAATGCACGGGCAGAGCATCATCGCCAACGTCGACAACAATGGCACAACACCACAACAACGACAACAACATTAAGTAATTCTGTCGCGTCGCAGCTGTAGGTGTACTAAGTAGTTAGTTCAGTCATTGCTGCTGCTGCTGCTGCTGCTACGGCCATTGTCTGGCACACACGTAGGCCTACACTGCAGTCGGCGGCATCACTGCAGCTCGACTGCAGCCGCAGTTACAGATAGACCTCCACGTCACTGAAAACACAGCATGAGTATACAGCTGCTGCACAAAATCTTGAGAATACAACAACCTGCAGGCGGTGAGTACAGGAATGCGGTTTATTTTTACTATTCATATCAATACTACTTAATGCGTGCAGTGACACATGGCCAGCGTTTACCCTGCCATCCTGCAAAGTTACGTAAAGCTTCCGAATTCAGAAAGCCGTAAAAATTAAATAATAGCACCAAAACTTTGTACGTGATAATTTGTTTGTATATTAATGTCGGAAAATTTATGCGAGGCAAATCGCAGTGTTACCGAGCAGTGCCTGGACGGGTTTGAATGTGCCGGCTCTGGCTACTGGCTATCAGGCGGCTTGATAGTGTATATAACGGCAGGGTGTCGGACCTACGATCCAGAGGTCGTGGATTCGACGCCCAGTCAAATCACTATAAAGCGGTTACTACTTAGATAAATGTACAAAACATTAGTTTATACACTTGTTAACGGCAACATTTAAGGACTTGCACATCGAAAACAGCAAAAATTACAAAAGGCGATATTGCCCGCATCACACTGACTGTGTGTCAATGTGCTGCTGAATAATATCACCTTT
>Ga0209367_1002013_pt1 | contig 26235 bp, 13 predicted proteins | sample WorMetLIZISLAND2_FD_187412 | JGI IMG/M metagenome (GOLD analysis project Ga0209367, IMG submission 187412) | Marine gutless worms symbiont microbial communities from Max Planck institute for Marine Microbiology, Germany - Olavius geniculatus... ... | reverse complement strand
GGGGTGGGCCGACCGTACCCGAAAGCCAGCGTGCCTCCACCTAGAGGGAAAACGAAAAGGCCTACATATACGAAACTTGGTAGGAAGGGTCCCTGGGACACCAGCATCCCTGGACCAATTACAAGGTCAGTGGGTCAGAGGTCAAGGTCACGGCGGCTAATTGCGTTGTTTGCAAAAAATCCCCATAACTTCGCTGCCTGTTGTCCGATCAACTTGATATTTGGCAGGTGGCGGCCGTTCCCTCCGTCTGTCCGTACTCAGCTGCAAGGACGGCCCCATAGCGGGCGGCCCCTCAACGGCCGCACCCTCTTGTTTTTATTGTTCCAGTCTCAGTATATAGCATTACGCCATTCGTTGTTTCAGTTGAGCAAGTGCATGGTGCCGCCAGGTTTTGTGCGAGCAGGGGCACGAAACTAAAGGCGCGTACAGAGCGACGTAACTGAACTGAACTGACGCAGTTTTTATCACGAACTGACCAATGGACAAACAGGGCGAACCCACTGGTCATTGGTTGACGCATGCGTAAGCGTAGTCACGTAGGCGACCGACGGGGGTGCCTACTGTAATGCATTACTGCCTGTCCCTTGGTCAGTTGATCAAAAATTAAGCCATACCAGTTCATTTCACTTACGTCGCTCTGTACGCGCCTTAAGAGAAACTTATTTCAGCTCATAGCACAAACTCATATTTACTCAATTGCGCCAGTATATAAAAGCTTATGCAATAACTCCATATACCCTATCCGCGGCTTTCGTGGCGTGTATTATAAATTATATATATGAACTTTGAATGGAGCTAAATAAGAAGTTGAGATTAGCGTGTTCTTTAATTGTTTTATAGCACGTGGAAAACTATTGAAAGTTGTATGGTTTGACAAAAAGCTACGTGCGATGTTTTCCTTCGATTATATAACCCGTAAATTTTTAATCCGTTTTCCCTTTGGTCATGCCTTTCGCGGACCGTCATGCAGTGGTTTTTTGGTCTGTGCCATAGATTGTGGCCCGCCATAGCCAAGGGCTGCCATAGCCACAATGCCATAGCCACAGCCCCAACCCTAACCCTAACCCTAACCCTAACCTCTAACCCTAACCCTTTAGGAAAGTGTGGCGGAGCTAGCCATTCGTACCATCGGCGACCCCCTATGGCCACCCCTTTTCTCAAGCGGGGATTCTATGGGAAGCCTATAAGAATATGGGGATTCTAACCCTAATCGTTACCCTAACTATGGCGGCCCCTAGCTATGGCAGGCCGTCATCATGCCATAAATTCGCACATCTCTTGCGCCAGGCACATCGCGGTACTTGAGAAACTGATAAACATTTACCTATAGGTCTACCTACCTATAGAGACGCTATAAACTCGATGTAGCTCGTCACAGGTACGGTTAGTTGCGATAGAGAGAGACGTGGAATGCCGTTCAGAGTCCGCAACCGCAACACATAATAAACGCATAGATTTATCTTGTATAGTCTAAACTGAAGAGTCTTCGCTCGACCACGCGACGAAATTGACCATTCGTCAGTTTTAAAATGCCGTATAATTTGGATAGTCCGGCAGTTTGCTGATAAACTTTAGCTTAGGCCTACATATTTTGAACAGGGATGTTAAGGCCTATTGTAGGCCAAATTTTTCGGCCTCGGCCTTGGCCTTGTGCCAAGATGGCCTCGTTAGCATCCCCGATTTTAAACCTACATTTAAACAATTATATATATAGTTCAGTCTATCATTTCTTATCATAACAGCTCAACATAAAAATAGTTGTACAGTTTTGCAGCGCGCGGGAGATTGCTGTCATAAAAGCTATTAAAAAGCGGCAACGCAGGCACCAAATCACTTCTCTTTTTAGTCTGCTGTACTTGGTTTAGAATTATTCTTTGTTACTTCGTAATAGCCACTTTTGTTTTATTATTGCCGTTAGATTAACCCAAAATCCACTGAAAACCTGTAAGCAAAAATGGACCCGCATCTTACATGCACAATGTGTCATTGGACGGACCTCACGAATGACATTTTTTTCTAAATTTGTCAAACGGTTTAAGCAGTGGTGTAGCCAGAAATTTATGTTGGAGTCCACTTTTGTGACAGACGACAAAGAGACAGACAGACCACGCTGCGAAAAACGTGTAGGAATAGGCGGAATCTCTTGCTTGATGTTGTGTAGGCCTACGCTTGTTGTAAAACATCCTGAGGCACGTCGCACCGCTGAGAACTCTGGTGCTGTCAAGCGTCTGTCACTGAGCTTGTTGTAACTGATAGACTAATGAAAATATACGCCAAGTTTCACGATTTCCTCACTCAAGCAGAGTAGGTTCCACACAGAGCTGTGGTATATCGTATACTATGTTAAAAATAAAAGGTTTTATGCGCCATTCAGGCAGAACATAAAATACAAAGTCAAAGAGAATAACAGACAACAATAGGCCTTTAATATAGAAACGGACAGTTGAAGACACTCTATAGAAGATACGGATAGACTGATATAATGCTAAATTGAATTTTAGAAAAAAAACATTTAAATTTTAATGCAAATTGCGCAACAAATTAAAAAAAAACATTTAAAAATCTGAAATTTGACTTTTGAGGTTTCTTGGGTTTTTAAAATCTAATAACGCTAGTCTTTTTAACCATTTTTAACTCTGCTCTAGAGAATACGTGTGATCGTTAGCTTCTAGTGGTTATACGACGATGCCGAATGTAATTGAATAGTATCGTCACGAATCGTAGCGGAGCGGCCCATCACTAGCAGTTAGTCAGTAACTGTTAGTGTGGTTCTGGTGATCATCATCAACACAGTGGGTGGGCGAGCGAACAGACAACTCAGGACGAGTCACTGGAACAACAACGCGACAGAGTACATGGGTCTTCTTGGGTGCGAAGTCTCATTACTCCGCGTGCATGCTGGCTATAGTACCGCATTCTGGGTGCACGCGTGCGATCAGTGCAAAATTATGAACTAAAGGGCACTCGGGAAGCGTAAATCTCTATCAGCCAATTTCTGTTCAGTTGGCAGAATTATATTCGACGGAGGTTTGCATACTTCGACTGTTGTTGCCGATTTCGCTAATCTGTGCAGTGCAGCGCAAATCTTTACATTTTTTGGCAACTGATCTTGATAGAAATTTTAAACGATGATATATACTCTCGGTGCATTGTGTTCCATCTTATTTGCTTCCGACTTAAACTAATCATATTTCTAATATTGATTGCAAAGCAATAAATGCCGATTCTAGTTAGCGTTGGACTTGCACTAGGCTTACGTAATTAATTAGAAAGTTGCCGATTAGTCACATCTCTGGAGCCCCCTCCGGACAAACAGATGTGACGGGCGGCGAATTTCACAGCAACACACCTGCGAGTTTTAATGGCTGAAAACAGAACCGCGTTATTAGCAGGGGCTAAGCGTCTATTAATTAGCATTATGAATCACTCCTCTTACTCGTCTGTCTCTGTTGTCTTTAATCCTATCCGCGGCCAAGTTAAACCATTCATAATTTCTGCTCATCCGGCGGGCTCATTCCGCGTACTCATTAGGTGCTTACAGTGCAGCTGCTGCAGCTGGGTTTTGCGGAAGTTGGCTCGTGCGTGGACCCTGCACAAACCGGAAGCAACGTCTGGTCACTGTCTGCGCAAGCTCATCTGCCTGGTGGACAACTATTAATTATAAACAAACCACGGCGACGATAAATCATATAAACGCTGGTGTGCGGTCTCTTGTCGGCGCTGAACTTCGTGGGTGTAGCCAATGATATGCCTTATACGTACGCAGCTTTGTGAGTTCATCACCGACAGAAATTTATCTACACTGTATAGAAATCTCGACTAGTCCTACAGTTCGGCCATTGCGGATACTGAAATCTATGTCTGAAATTGCCGCACGCGCAGTAACTGCAAAAGTTTGTCTTGCGAATTTGATGAAATGCACGAGCGAGCATAGTCCTATTGGTAGGCCTACGTGTGGTTCGCAGATCACTAGGCCTACATTTCTAAATAGTAATACCTCGTTTACACGAGGAAGCATACATGAAGCACAGCCGTTATTAAGCTAGCTCTGAGAGTGCACGACGTGTGCTCGAAGTTTGCCTTAAGTTTGCTCTAAGGTTGTTCTAAGTGTACTTAATGTATGCTTCCTCGTGTAAACGGGGTATAAGTGAAGTCCCTGCGGCTATGTTAGAGTTGCGTAGGGCAGAAAAATAAACACGGCAAATAGGTGAAATTGAGATGACGCTACAATGTTGGCCGGAATAAAAGATGCTGCATTACTTTTTCATTGTATGCTATTTGTACTATGTTTAGCAAATTAAGTGCCTGGCTGATTGATTGATCGCTCCTAAGTTTACATCATGCCTTTGATAGCCTAATGCGTACGTGAGCCAGCAGAAATATTATTTATGCGCACTACAACACGCCGAGTCTTTGTTCAACGTTTACAAGCGTTTTTTAAAATTTTTTCTCGACATTTATTACGTCTGCGTATGCTGTATAGGCTAATCTGGCAAGTGGCGTCGCTGTAGACGAAATAGCAGAATTCAGACAGTCAGGACTCTGGCGGCTATAGTCTGTAAGCCTACTCGCTCCTAGGAGGTCGCGCCAGCTGGCCAATATCAGCCGGCGAATACAGATTACCTACCGCATGTTAGTTGACGTAACCCGGTCCGTTAATACGCCGTAACGCCGGCGCGCCTTATAGCGTAATCTATACAGTGCCGGCGAGTTGCCGGTAAACGATTATCCTCCATTCACAGGCTGCGAGCAGCCTGCTGGGCGTCTGCCCCATCGGACTATGAATCTTGGAGGCGCAAACGTTTCATCATAAAAGTAAGACTGGAGGTTTTTTGGTCCCAGATTATAGCATGTTTACGACTGCTGCCAAAGTGTGCTTTTTTTCAGGCGCAAACAGCGGCGGATCCAGAACTTGGGAATAGGGGGCGAAAGGGTAAAAGGTGGGGCTTTGCCCCTCCTTAAAAAATTTTTAATTTCAAGCAAAAATGATGCATTTTTTGCAAAATTTTCACTATTTTTGAGATGCATCCAGTCAATAGGGGGCGGCCGCCCCCCACCGCCCCCATTGAATCTGCCACTGGGCACAAGTGCCGCAAAATCAACGGTGGAACAGCGCTTCCCAGAACCGTTGCTATATGAATTTACAGAAGAGGCCCCCGGCCCGAAAAGGGAAAGGGAAAAAGATAAACAAAGAGAAAGGAGAGGGGACGAAGAATCAAGGGAGAGCGAGGAGTGAAGACGAGGGAAGCTTGCTTTAATGTCTCAATTGAGATTGGCGCCCCTGGTTGTGACCAGACATGAGAACTGCATGCATGGGCGTCACGTACTGCTAATCTTAAAGCGCTCCGTTTAAAAATATTATAAGTTTTATAGGCTTACAATAAATTATACAAACGCGATTGCAAGCTTCATATCTATTATCGCACATGGTCTGAAGTCTGACGTCATACCGCCTGTTATATCTTCTGGTACCCCACCCCTCGGCGCCTCAGCCTTGTCCAACGGTGCCCCATAAGTAAGTTATTTTTGTCAGGTTTACGCCTATTCGAGTGCGTGTCTGGTGCAGTGGACCGGCTTACTGAACGACGAACTGTAGACTCGTAAATCAACCAACTAACTAGATCAGACTTGGAGAAATTATTGTCTTCTCCAGCGGCGTATGCAGGGGCAAGGTTCAAGCCACCGTTTGAAGATATTTTTCCAGATTAATTAGTACATGACGCAAGGCATGCAAATTTTATCCGTAGACTACATCATGGCCAAAATGCAAGCGGTGTTAGATTTATTCTTGCGGGTTGTGTGTTTATAATCGGAAGGTTTGATCGATAGCCCGAAGGCGTAGGCCTATACTGCAACGTGCATTTTCACTAACTTTCAGTTTAACCCTAACCCTACTCTTAGTTAAGACTAAATGTGGAAATTGAGTCAACGTCTGCAAACGGTGTATATAGAAAAGAATCCTAAAACTTTCGGATTATCGAGCTGCCCCCATTATTAGGCCACGTTGTTTTTGTTGCGTTTTTTGCGTGCGTTGCGTTGGATAGAAACGGGGCTTAAGTGATGCTAGAACAGGTGTGAACAAACGAATAAACTGAGTTATTATTACAAAGTGCACGCGTGCCATCACGCTGACTGACAAACGAACTGACGGACGGACGGACAGACGGACGCAAAGTGCTATCAATAGAGCCGTGCTTCATTGAAATGCGCGTCACGACGTCACGCCATCGACTAATGATGATGTTGCTGCTATTAATACATGCCGCTAATAACACTGCGTACAGGCTGCAGCGGCTGCGCAGCGGCAGTTCAGAGAAATTTCTATAGACCATAGGCATGTTCCATTGCAACTGCAGGCAAAAACTCTTAGCCTGATCTCTGCAGTTTTTCAGCTGCTTTCTGGAGAGAGATGCACACATGAATAAGTAAAATATACGGCCTACTTGAACCAAAAGTACTTTCGTGATCGTAGAACGAATGTGAACATTATGACAACTGTTATCATCTGGATTATATAATGCTGACGTATTTTTATTGCACACTAAGCCACTTGGATATCGTCCGAGCTGTTACCGGGAAATTCTTATGTAGGGTGTCTATCGTCTACGCCCGCCAAAGCCATAGACCGTGGAACCGCGGGGGCAAGGAGGGGGGATTGCCCCCTCACTTTTTGGAGTAAGGGCAAGCATGTTGCTTGTCCCCACTTTTTATGCCCATGCATAAATAAATTGTTGGTGCTGATGTTTTGCATTACATTTTATTTACGTTTAAAAATGCCCAGAATTTTAGTCACTTTACAGTCAGCTACGGGAAACACGGGAAAAATGGTTTAGTGATTTAAGGTTTTTCTTAATGATCGTAGTCACTTTGGTGACGTCACATCTGATGGCAGTCTGTACAATCTACATCGACGAGGCGACCAAGCGTTGCCCGTCTCTGCAGCAAAAACTTGGAACAGAAATAATATTTTTCAACGAAATTTGGCAATCTTTTCAGGAATTTAGTGTAGATTAAGTGTGCGAAACTTTATTCAAATTCGTTCAGGTATGACATTTTTATTGCACAATGTCTAGGGGGTCAGTTTTTACCGGACGCAGTGTAGATGCAGATAATGACCGATCCGGTTCACAGAGAGTGTAGCCTACAGAAGCCTAAGCTTACATGTTGTTCGGCAGGTGTCGACACTGTATTGACCGAGTGATGCGGCATCGACAACAGTATATCGACGTTTCAGCACGGTATTTCTATTAGAGCTGGGAATAGTAGATTCGAATCGATTCGGCGGGGCAAATCGAATACAAGCTGATTTCGATTCGACCCAGTAATTTCATGAAACGTTAAAACCGAACTCTAATCCGATGTTTGTCTGAGCGAGATAGTTTTGTTTTTTTTCGCTTTGGCTGAGTTATTGAATGCAAATTGTGTCAGCTAACACTTTAACAGTCTGTCACAGTATAAAATTTTCAGCACTGGCAAAGTTATGAATATTGCTTTATTTGCAAGACTGCCTTTTTGCAGGCTCCAAATTAAGCGACGTAAAGTAGCTTAAGTAAGTAAGTAAAACATGATTTTTATAACGCATATCGTTAAAATTAACCTCTAATGCGCTGTTCAAAATGCGGATCAGAACACTATTTTTGAAGGGTTCGAATCGAATCGAATCATATCGTATCGTATTTGTTTCTACACGATTCGCCCACCTCTAGTTTTTGTCGCTCATAGCAACAGCTGCTGCTGCTGCTGCTATGAGCAAACTATATGCCACCATAGTTGCTACGGTAGTTGGCGGTGTCTTGTACCGACTGTACTCAGGAATTCCTGGCACGTGTGACGTCATCCAAGGGGACATCCCGACACAAAATGCTGACAGAGGCATCAAAACTTCGTCACCCGCGGTGCTATATACACGTTATCTCAAAAAGCGAGCAACTTTTCTTTTTTTGAGTAAGTCCGTGAAACATTGGCCGATTTTAATAATTTTTAGCAAGCAAAATCAGGAAAAAAACTTGACGTAAATGTGTATAGTTTTGGCCTTCTCATTTAAATACTGTCGCTACACTACCTTGTGAAATGCTGAAGTGGTAGTTTGGCCGTTTACAACAATGAATTCGTACTGCGTATAGAACATGTGGATGATGTGTCTACCTGGTGTTGCATGTCAAAAATTATTAACATTGACCAATGTTTTACGGGCTATTCGAAAAAATAAAAGTGGCTTGTTTTTTAAGACAGGGTGAATATGATGCGTCAAAACACTCTAACTGATTACAGTTTTGTACTATCGATAATCTGTAACTTTGTAACTTATTGATGTTTTAATAGATTTTAAGCTTCCATCAGCGATGCGCCTTGACCTTTGAGACTTTGGTTTTCCGTCTACAGACCTTTTCATAATCATCTAGGCTGGCGTGTGTTTCAAGATGCCGTCTTGGCATCTTGAAACAACAAAAGTAACAAGTAACAAAAGTCTAACAAAAGTCCTTCAACGCGGGAACCTTTCAACGCATATCATCGCGAAAACAACATGGTTGATGGAGCCGCTTGCTAATTAAACTCGGATTAATTTATAATTTTGATTAATTAATTTTGATTGCATCACACCATTGTTTGCCAGCTGCGTTATATGCTATTTCTTTGCGTTCATTTTCGGTTTTTAAAAACAATTATCTCTTGATCAAGACTTCCGTCCAGTGGCGGATCCAAGGGGTCGGACGTGCGCCCCCCCCTTAAGCCTAGTTTATGTATCAGAAAAATGATGAAAACTATTGCCACCAGATGTTATATTTTAAGGCCAAAATGCACCAAATTCGATTTCAGCTGGAACTCCGCTCCAGATTTCGCTCGGGGAACTCGCAGCGCTCCCCAAACCTCTAGTTGGATTGAAGGGGTCCTACTTTTAAGGGAAGGGGAGAAGAAAAAGAAAAGGGGGAAGAGAAAAAAGAGAAAAAAGAAAACCGCGAAAAAGGAAAGGAGAGGGGAGGAAAAAGAGAAGCAAGGGGATATTCCGCCCCCCACCCTTGGCTGAAGTCTGGATCCGCCACTGCTTCCTTCTACGTCAATTTAATGCCTGTATGTACTAGCGTATGGGGTACACATTCATAATAGCAAATACTGTATGAGTGCCCGCGGGCGCTTATACAATATTTCATAATAGCCTATGCCTCCGGCGATTTGGCTTAGTTGGTAACGTCGTTTGTCCCATCAACGAAGTTAATCAACGTCAGGCTCGGTTAGTAATTGGATGGGTGACCGTCGGAAGGCGGATAAACCATTTCTGTATGTAACCAGTCACCCAGGTCAACTCAGCCTGGCCGTCTCTCTGTGTGTAGGCGCAGTGAGTATCAGCAAAAGCTGGGACGTAAACAGGCACACCGCACGATGCACTAGGCCCGTGTCCGTAGTCTCGCAGTGTAAACTGGAGTTTGGCTGTATGAGGGCTATGGTAACGGAGATCAGTGCCGCCCTATGGGTCTTATGGCTGCAGAAGGACTTTATTTTTTTACTTTTCCTTAGACAAAAAGCAGACGGTATATATAGAATTTCAAGACCTCGTGTCACGTGTTTGGCCTATATTTTCCAAAAAAATATCCCGGAGTGACACCCCAAATTTCGACAACTGTGGAGTTTCCGTATGGCTTACCCTTGGCGCGCGTCCACCGTCCCACATTTTTAGAGCTTCGGCACAGCAGCTGGTTTACGGCGCATCGTCTGTAATGACGTCGGTGACTGGTGGCGCATGGTGTTGATGTGTGTCGGGAATGACAAAAGGTGAGAGAAAGATTGATTGAAAAGCGCGTGTGCTGGGCATCACGGATGGCGATCTACAGAAGGTGTTGGTGTTATTGCTGTTGATGTTTTCTTGGTGTTGATGTACAGTACATGATGTTGTGGGTGTCAGAATTACTGCAGCCGACGGCTCCTTGGGTCAGTCAGTTGTTTCTGTCAAACTATACACTGCCGACGCCGAGTGACGTTTTCCCACCATAACTTGCACTCGCTCATTCACCCATTCACTGCATTATTTAGTTACTTTCTCGGCTATTCCTGCTGCTCTTATTCTTCTTCTTCACTCGCTCGTTTTTTTTCCTGACTCTTGGCTTGGCAGTTGCTTCAGACTGAGTGGTCGGAGAAACAGGTTGGAAACAAGAACATGCAAATTTTCAACAGACGAGGAGCTCGGAATTTTACTTTTGCCCCAAAATTCCCCAAAACGGAGAATTTTCAGCCCAAACGTTGGTATTTTGGAAGACCATTTTCTTCACGTTAACTTTTATGGGTCATCAATTGCCTGCCCTGTCACGACATGTGTACTGATGATAGGTCGAAGTTGTCGACCTGCCGTGAGTCGCTAAATCTCTGGCAATGCGCGATCTACTCAGGGTCTGATTATCAGGGTCAGGTCACAGGTCACGCCTTGTCACTCAACCAGCCTTCTGATCTCCTGACCGCCGGTCAACCGCGCGTCGGACTGGCTTGCACGAGTTCACGGGCAAGGCCAAGGCAGCTGGCCTCGACTTGGGATGTGATGGTGCTACCTGAAAGACCTAAGGTTCGGTGTGTCGACTTCATTTCAGCTATCTGCCGACAAGCCTCCAGTGGCCCCCATAGACGGATTTGAAGAATTTTGAGAGAAGATGTCGTCTTCCGGACATATACAACTTTGCCACGTTTCTTTTCAATCGGTTGAGGAGTGTCTATTTTGTCTGGAAATAAATTTAGTCTTGCTCCAGTCTCTGTTTGGGGACAGGCTCAGTTAGCAAAGGATTATCTGGGCCGTAGTATGGGGATGATTGTTGGTGCCATTTAAACCTAATTCTTCCATTCTCGGCTGAAAACTCGTGTTTTTTCGAAGTCTTTCCCTCCTTAGTTACTCTTTCTTTCTCTCTCAAGAACGAAACTCACAGAACGAAACTCTCAGCTTGTGTTTTCTTTGGCGATGTTAACTTTGTTGGTAAGTGCAGCGGATAATTAAGTCGACTTAGCTGACTTTTAGGCGCACTATAAACGATTATTTACTTTCTTGCTGTATACTGATCTTTTTCTTATGAAGAACCAAACCGTTTGGGTTCCGGTGTATCAAGCTAGCCCGATGTGCCGACTACGGTGGCGCCCCTCGTGGCTTGTTCTATCATCAAGCTAGGCGCCGCGGTCAGCTTAGCTCAAACCACCTGTGAAGACACCTGTAGTGGCTTCTTGAAAGCTCGCGGCTGCAAGCGAATAGCCTATGCATTGATGTGTTGATACTGAACGCTAACATAGCCCGAATACCAACCACATCAACCAACTATTGAACCTCTGCACTGCAGTCGCTCTCTATAAGCCTTATTTTTCTGATCAATAGCGTTTCTAACATTTCTACTGGACCCTCAAAAATAGTGATGTAGTGCAGTTGTTTTTTTTATCTTAAAAGTTTTTACTGACAGAAAACTGTTTTGCACGTAGTCTGTTATGCTGCAGTATTGTTACTTTAGATGGGGGCGCTGAAATCGCGGGAGTGGACATCGCGGCACCAAGTAGCAGGGGTGGACATCGTGGGAGTGGACAACGCGAGAGTGGACATCGCGGGAGCGGACAGTGCGGGAGTGATTGATAGTATAAAGCTCTCATGTAGCCTATAACCGTGAAACGGAATGCTATGTTTTTGGACATGTCAACTCAAAGAATGTGAATAGTGCAGATTTTTTGATATTATTTTATGATACTACTAAATACTGAATAAGTCAAATGCAATAAAAAAAATACGCATCGCAAACGTGTGAAATAAAGCACACAAACAGTCTACATTAGTAGCAAAGTTCACACTGTCTCTAGTTAAAAGCACTGTCTCTAATGAAAAATACGCATCACCGTCGAGATCATACCACGATACACCGGACACCCTGCATCCATCTCAGCAACTCGCATTGCAGAGTTTTCACAAAAGCGTACGTGCCCACACGGCACCAATGCGAACCCCTCGCGCGGTGCAATCAGACACACCTCGCAGAATTGTGACTCTGTCACGGCCGACGCTGACGACGATGTTGGTTTTGATCGCTGCTTATTGCTGTTTCGCTACTCCCTCAATGTCCACTCCCGCGATTTCAGTCGCCCCCTTTAGATCAGTGCAGTATTGCAATTAGGCCTATTGCAATAAGTATTGCAATACTTTTTGAGCTGAAATATTGCAATAATTGGAAGCAATACTTTTTTTGATGTACAATACACTTTTAATCATGAGTATGATGTTTAATTACGCAAAGAATCTTTTCATTATTTGTTCTATTGTGTTAAAACAAGAAATCTGAGCTAATGCTCATGAGACGCGTGAGAGCCCATGACAGTTCCTGTTGGCAGATAATCTTGGTCTGTCTTCATCCATTTCGTCGCAATTCACTCTTTGCAGCCACAAATTGCCAAAAAATCACTTAAAATTAATATTTTTGGGGTTCAAAGTCATTCAAGGTCATCGATGTTGACATCTCTAAGCGGCTTGTCGCCAGTGCTTGTTATGATGAGCAGCATGTCTATGCCTATCTGCAACCATTTTCACGCTAGACAAGACAACAGCGGATAAATAAACACTTTTTAGATAGGTACTCCTTTCTGACACCCGCGTAAGCAGACCTCTTTGAATCTAGAGGGTCCGAACTTGGACTGCTCAAATCTACATTCAATGCTGAAAATTTCATACGCCTTGGCCTATTTCCAGCCATTTCGCCGCAATTCACTCTTGAAATGCGTGTCGCAGCCCAAAATCGCGAAAAATTAAATAAAACCCCCTATTTTGGAAATTCAAGGTCATTGAAGGTCACGGATATTGACATTTCTAAGAAGCTCGTTGCCACTGCTTGTTATGATAAGCAGCATGTCTTTGCCTATCTGCAACCATTTTCACGTTAGACGAGGCAATAGCGGTAGAATAACGTCTTTTTAGGAGGGGTGCCCCTCTTTTGCCCCCTCGTTCGTGGAGACCCCTTTCACCCAGTGACATAAAATTTTGTTAAGAAATACTAGAGACACTAAGCTATCATAAAACGAAAACCCGAAGTCTCTATCTCTACTGGTTTTAAAACGGTACCGGGTCGTGACGGACGGACAGACGGACAGACAGACAGAATTACTATACGGTAGCTAATACGCGCTATAGCTAGATATCTAGCTCTCGCGCGTAAAAACTAAAGAAAAATAACACGCCAACACGATTTGTTTAAATTTTGGATTGACCACATTATCGCGTAATTTGTAGTCAATCCAAAATTTCAAACAAAAAAGTTGTACACAGCGGCAAAAAAAACAAGATTTATTTGGCGAGAGCAAATAGCGGAGTACAGTATTGCAATACCGACTTGGAAAAACTATTGCAATCAGTAAATTGTAATACTTTTCCACTAAGTATTGCTATTGCTATTACAATATTTTTGCCAGTATTGCTAACAACCCTGCTTTAGCTTTCTCGAGTACTATTCAGTGTGTGAATTGTTGTGTAATATTACGCCGCATTTCATGAAATAAAAATTCGGGAAAAAATATTCCTCCGTGTCTACTTTTTCGCCAGACTACAACCAGAAGCACATATTTTTAGGCCTTAATTAGTTGTAGATACTACTCTTGACTTATAGAGATAGGTCGCACGAGTGCGAGCGGCGCATGGAATAAATACGCGGTGATATATGATGGTCGGTGCGTGCACGCTGTTTTGCGCGCGATGGCCGTGGCGCCGGCGCCGTATATTTAAGAACGTGTGGTTGCAATTATTATCAGCCGCTTGCTACAGGTATTTGGCCGCGGTGCATGACGGGTCACGGTTCCACACCTGACCCGACCTGCTGCCAATTAGCCCGCCCCTACACAGGTCCATACTTTCATGTAGTTATATACAGTACTTCGACCAGCAAATGACCGCCAGCTCGCCAGTCCGTTTTACTTACAGTTGTACACTGCCCTGCGGTATCCGAAGTCATGGTGCATGGTCGTCGACGCGTCGTATAGATAGCACTGGCAATATAAGTCTCTAAAAACGTCATGAAGCTGTAAGCTTGCTTTTAAAGTATAAACTCCACTTACTTCGTTTTTTTGTCGATTTGGTGCATATCATGCTGTGCAACACCTAACTCTGCCTCCTACCCTTCAGTGGCTTCTATATCCTTAAATCTAGAATCGAAATCTGTCGCAATTCCTCCCCCACCAGTTTTGGGCTCAGCTTTTTTTCCAATTTCTGACTCAAGTTTTCCCATCCATTTGGGCTTCTTTTCCCCTCTAGGGAGGAAGTTTTGTTAAAGATTAGATTAAAAAGTTTTCTTTTATGATCTACCGTTTAGCCAGGGTACACCTGTTACAGACGAACGTACAGACAGACGGACGACAACCATGCCATAAGCTCGACCGTTACTTAAGCACGGTCAGCTAATAATAGCTTATACGTGTAAGTCGAGTTATACTTCGTCAGTATATACGGTGCCATCACTGATACAAGGCGCCTGGTAGCATAATATCTCACGCTCGCTGCGTGTGTTAGCATTATTTTATCTGTGTATTTATTTTTCTCCGCCCAACTTTATATCGACGTCGGCAGTACCTGTAGGGCCTACGTGCTATCGTTTCATGATACATCTTCATCAAGGAATAGTCTGCATCGAGAATGCAGTGATGTGCAGAATAGTTGAAATACTCGTTCTATTTGATTTAGACACAACGAATCGGAACAATAGGCCTACCTAGAAATAAGTCGGTCGAAATTAAAACTTCCCTGAATGAGTTTACGAGCGATATATGTTTTGTTATCAAAACATAGACTTAATACCGCCTTTGCACGTGCATACTTTGCAGTCTGAAGCAACGGTGAACGATGAACAAATAATCGAATTCGAACTGAGAATAGTCTTCATCACTAATGCCGTTCGCTGGAATTATTCTAACTATAGCAGCGAACGCGAACTTCTAATTCCGATTTCACGGTCATCATCGCGTCATAGGTCACCCGTTCCAACGCCGACATCCGCCCAGAGCTATAACTAGTTTGACATTTTCTTCCTTTATCATCTCATCGGAACCTGCTGTCTGTCTTCTTGGGTGAAAATACCACATCTAGGCCGAGAGATTACGTATAGGTCAAGCCCACTGGTTTCGCAATAATTCAGGCTGTGCAGCGATGGTATTCCTGGCAAAAAAGACAAATTATACGCAAGAATGGCCGGCGTCACGCTGGTAGGCCTACATGTATGTGCGTTACACTGGCGAGCATTTTTCTTGCGCTGTGTTATGTGCTAGTTTAATCCCAGGTCAACTCAGCCTGGCCATCCCTTAGTGGATAGGCGCGATGGGACTGAGTACCAGCGAAAGTTGGGACATAAACAGACAGTGGCCGTTGCGAGGGATCGCGCCGTTCCGAAAGGCCGACACGGTTAGTGATAGAGTTAGGGATAGAGTTCGGACTTCGGAGTATAGGGTTTGGATTTGGGGATGGTTAGTGTTAGGGTTAAGGGGTTGGGTAGCATTTCGCCTAATCGCATTTTGCCTAATCTTTTTTGATAGACGGACCAACAACAACGACTTGCTTTGTCGTTTTTTGCTTCTTTGACAAGCTTTGTTTTGTCGTTCATCATTTTTTCTGTACCATTTTTTGGCCGACCGTAAGTAAGTATATGACAGGTGTCTTCTCATGTCGCCTAATCTCATTTTGCGTCGTATACTTACCCTAACCCTAACCCTAGTTCGATTTCGGTTGGGGCTCTGCAGTAGACCCAACTGGGGGAGCGATTAGGCGAAATGCTACGACACCGGGTTAAGGTTAGCGTTGGAGTTAGTTTAGCGTTTAACAAGTATTGTTTTTGGTGGTGCACCCGAAACAGCTGAATAAATTGTAATGGTGAACAACGATGCTGATTTCAAAAAAAAATTTGTAGGTCTATGAACTTTTAATTAATTCCCGTTGTCACTCAGAGGGCATATTGCAGCGGAATGTCGTAATACTAACATCGCGTATACTTATGAAGTGAAACTGAAACATGGGGGTACGTGGAGGTCAAGCGTTTACACAGGTCGACGATTAGTCCGACCATAACCGAGGCAAAGGTGAGACGCACCTGGCGAAACTAGTGATGCACGGCATACCGATACCTCAAAAATACCTTGACCAGTCGGCGTCTTTAAAACGTAGTTGTTTCGTGACTTTACCCGGCATGAATCGGGTCGTTGATTTTGTTTTCCGACTATCTTTGCTGGTAATCTATGCAATAACTATGTCGGTACAGTGCTACCCGTAACTTTTTAGTCCGCGATCAGGAGAAGTGAGATACATGTAAAATCGAAAGTCTTTTACAACGACCTTAGGAAAAACATAGAGAAAAGTATGCAGTGGGAAAATCTCAGGAAGACAGTGTGATTTACAAGTGATCGTAAATAAAATTTACGAAAAACTTACGACATACTTAAGTAAACTTCGGCGACTTAGAAAATTAAAAAAACGAATGTAATTATAAATATGAATATAAAAAGAAAACGTATGGATACATTATTTCGATCTTTTATTTTTATATAATTTCTGATAGTGTAAGAATAAATACAAATTTCGTTTCTGACAAAGTTGGGCAGCGAAATCCGCCAGTTAGGCTACCATTAGGCAGTGCCAGACGCATTATGTCTCTTTGTCGTCTGTCTGTTTGGCCGTTTGCGCCGCATTAATTGGTAATATCTGCGGTATGTGTTATGACGAGTGACGGTGCACTATCGCGGTTTATTCTCGTATCCGTGCATCACTAAGCATCTACTGCTTGCCGGGTCATAATATTTCGACGACTCGACTCTGGGTGGCCCGCGGATGCTGCAGATGTGATAATAATGTTTTCGCTGAGCGGCACGTGCGCGCCTTCTGTCGAATGCCGCGGAGATAGTCGGAGCCTGGCATCGAAATCTCGTCCATCACCCACCGTGTAGGCATATACAGTTGTTGCTGCTGATTCTCGGCTTCGTCTTTCTCGACCCACCGTGTAGTTTGATGCATCTGTCAGTCAGTCAGGCCGTTGGCGATCTCTAAAGGCCAGTAATGATAGTATGCGGGCCAAGTGTTGACAATTATCCGGTCATCCGCTTGGTGTACACGGTAGCGAGCAACTCTAATTCTGTAGCCCTTAACCTATCTGACCTTTGACCCTTGAGCTGAAAATTGGCACACCGGTCACTTCTACACTTCGTTGGTCGTTCACATCGATTGTGCTTTTTACGTCTTTCTTTCTTCCACTTGAGAGCCCGTAGCCCGCATACGCGACAGGCAGAGCGACAGACAGACAGACGGGTGGACGGGCGGACGAGCAAAAATAAGATCATTATTGCGGCTTGTGTCGTTTATTGGGGCAGTCTATTATTATAGTACAGTGTATCCAATTTTTAAGCGAAATTGCTCCCGCGCTAGCGATATCGCCTATTTCTAAGTATAGGCCTAGCGTGGTCTGTAATACCCCGTTTACACGATCAAGCAAACATCGAGCAAACATCAGGCTGGCTCGTCCAGCTAACTAGAGCCAGCTCGTCGACCTAACTTCATCGTGTAAACGGGGTATAACTGTTTGTCTTCTGTCGTTTATCGCCTGTCACTTTCGTCCGGCGTGCATCCTGCTTAAACTGTTTTACAGATTTAGATGCCTGTTGGCATCTTCCGTGGTTCCGTGTTCCGTGGTTCAGCGACACACTGGGTTATACGGGGATCTCTGAAATTTGAATTTTGAAAGATTGAGTGAAAACATGCATTAGGATTCACCAGGGGACAGCACCGACAAGCGGTTTCGCCTTCTACCGTATTACTTCGGTCACTTGTTATAGTCACTTGTATTATGTTTTAGTGTTTGTATTATAACTTTTACATGCACGTGCTGTTTTTTGGTGTAATTAATGCTCCGTTGGCTGATGAATTGATTGGCAGCGGGAGTGGTGATCGAAGTGGCCAGCCTGTTGGGCTCTACTTCTAATCAGCATCCGCTCCGAGTAAACCGAGGCGACTCCATACAGCTCATCTGCTCGCCCACCCATGACGTCACTTCCGCTTCCGGTTTCTCGGTCACGTGGTCGCACAACGGCACGACGCTGAGCGAGGCGACGGCCGGCAGGGGAAGGTATATGCGACTTTCAACTTGACATAGGCTAGGCCTAGGTGACGATAACGATAACGATATCGATAGTTGACGATGTGCAGAAATAAGATTGAGGAGTGCTACTGTATTTATTACTCTTTTATTGTAATCAGCGGCATCGCAGATCAAAACGTTCGGCGGAGGGCAAAAAGTTGTAAATTTTTCGACAAAGAGCTGCAAATTTTCCACAGAGGAAATATGGGTGCTCAAAAGTTCCATTATGCCCTTAACTTTCTTTGAAGTGGGGATTTTTGGTTTTTGTCCGTTAATTCACACGCACTCGAATTAACCGTTAGGGTTATATAGGGTTAGTGTAAGCGTCAACAGAAATAATTCATGTGCGAATTAATTAACGTACGAGTACCGGATTTTTGCGTTTTAGTCCCAAATTTTGTATTTTAGTCAGCACTGTTCTCGGCGGCGGAGAAGAGTCAAGATCTCAGATCGCTGCTGTGCTGTCTGAATGTGTCAGGAGACGTCGGCTGCGGCTGCGCAGTACCCAGTCGTCCAGCAGGTTGACCATGCTGTCGGTGGCCGAGCGAGATAGCGGGGTCTACACGTGTCGTCATCGGCTGGACACTGACCAACTGACCATCGTCGTGATGACCGGACCGCCCGCTCAGCAGACCGCTCACAACGGTACGCTACAGTCCATTACTTCATGCACCGCTCTTTATCCAGACGCGAAAATGTTTAGAGGAAAAATGAACACTGCTGCGACAGAAAACAAAGCTTCAAGGGCCTAATATACATGGCAGGCAGAATCTTTCCCTCTGGGTGGGGTTTATGGATGAGGGGAGTCACATCTTTCTCTCATACCATTAGCCTACGCTGGAAACGCTAAAACTTAAGTTTTCCGTTATTATTTGGCAACAACGAGAGTTACAGTTACAGGCCCTAAACTGTCGTGAAACAGCCTTTTCTTCTTGGTTCGGTGGAATCTTTAATAACAGCTTTGTTTCAAATTCTCTGCGATGTGTGAAAGTAAAGGAATTTCGAAAATCGATCAAAATTCAGCAAAATTATGGAACAGAAGTTTGGTGCGGTATTTTTGACTAACGGTGTAGTTTGACAGCGGGATGGTCTGAGTCATTTTTTTTCTTTTCGATATTAGCCGTAGAGAAAAGTTGAGTAATGAGTGTGCTGAGTGGTGTGAGATGTGATTCTGATGTATGTGTGTTGTACACCGAATGTACAGATGTGGACGTGAGTATCGTGGAACCGGTGGACAGCACGCTGCCGGTGCGCCACGGCAGCTCGTTCAGTCTCAAATGCGTTGCACGTCTCAGTCGACGACAAACACCCCTGCTGCAGGTACTGCTGTTAGTACAAAATACAGCACTATTGCAGTGGATAAGCGAGTACTCAGTACAAGCTTATACCACTCCAGACAATGTGGTATTGTACTTAAACCACGCTCAGATCGCTTATAAGACAAGTAAGTAAGTAAGTAAGTATGTGAATATTTAAAGTGCACAATGTCAGCCAGTGGCCGAATCTGAGGCACTTGGCTGAGCCGCTAGGGGGGCAGTAGGCCTGCTGGAAGCAGTGAGTTTTAAGGAGGCGACGAAAAGACAACGCCGTCGTTTGCTTTTTGACGCACGACTGCAGCTAAAAGTTATGAAAACAGTAGGCCTACCAGGGCGAGCTGAATGTAATTTAACTATCGAAATAGTCGATAGAATTTAAAATTTTAAACGCTGTTAAAATAGTTCAGATGTATTCAATCGACTATTTGGCATTTAAATTAGTTCAAGTGGTTATCCGACACTCTTGAACGCGCCCTGCCTCAACAACAGCCAAGCAAGACGGTACTCTATTTACCGTACTTACCACGGAGGGAGGAAAGACTGAGTTAACTTTGGACTTCGTACGTAGCGTGTAAACAGTAAGTATAACTACTATTCTAAACTCTTCATACCTGGCTGATTTCTGCCAACCTGTCTCCAGCAAAGACACTCTTATGATTCATATCTGCGATCGTGGTTAAGTTTTACCAAGGCCTGTCGAGAGCCAGCTGCTCCCTCTATTTGCATTTGTTAATAGGCCAAATGCAATGCAGCTGGCACTCGACACGCCTTGGGTTTCACGGATCAGAATGTCAACGTGAAAACGTGTTTTGGACAATGGTCATGCCGGTCCATTTACTTGGAATGCTCTTTTGAACGGTTTGAAATTGTAGCAGCACTGACTTTCTGCCTACTTTAGACGTCATCTAAAACATTTTACGCGCGATAGCAGAATGTTTCGCAGCCACGGCCTGGGCATCCGTCCGTCTGTCCGTCTATCCGTCACACCCTGGCACTGTATCAAAACGGTGCAAGCTATAAAATCACAAAATCTTTCTCATGGGCTGCGTCGAGACCGCTAGTTTTTCGTGACAAAATTTCGTGCCCCTGGGTGCGCTGGTTCACCTCGAACGAGGGCGTCAAAGAGGGGTACCGTTATTGGCTCGTATAGTGTGAAAACGGTTGCAGATAGGTACAGACATGCTGCTTATCATAACAAGCACTGGTGACAGTCTTTTTTAGATTTAAACGACCTGAACCTTCCAAAAAAGGATTTTTAGTAATTTTTTTGCCATTTTTAGATGCAGCGCATATTTCAACACTAAATTGCAACGAAATGGCTGAAAATAGACCAAGACAATTTGCATACGAAATTTTTAGCATCAAACGTAGATTTCAGCAGTTTAAGTCCAGACTTCCTAGGGAGGTTCAAGTAAACCGGCGCAGGCGGGCGTCAAAGACGGCTACCCCCTCCTTGAAAGTGGTTATTTTGCCGCTATTAGCTCGTGTAGCGTGAAAACGGTTGCAGATAGGCACAGACACGCTGCTTATCATAACAAGCGATAGTGACAAGCTTTATATTTGTGTCAACATCGATAACCTTGAATGACCTTGAACCCTCAAAATAGGGGTTTTTAGTGAATTTTCGGCTGCGACACATATTAAGAGTGAGTTGCGTCGAAATGGCTGGAGACGGATCTGGACAACCTGCGTGTGACATTTTTAGCAGAACGTACATTTTTAAAAATCTAAGTTTCGATCTTTTAAATTTAAGGAGTCTTCCGTACGGAGGCCTCGGAAAGGCTCAGATTTAAGTACTTTTTCAAGATGCATTGATATGTTATTGCTGTAGGTTTACACTGATTGCCAAAGTGGCAGGACCGCTGCTGTCGCGCGTCACGTGAGCTTTTCTCAAATTACTTGTTTACTTCTCGTTCTTCTAGCGCACCAAGCGCGTTTGAAGTCATTGCATTTACGCGCTATGTAAAGTAAGTAAGTAAGTAAATGATTTATAAAGCGCCAAAGTCTCAGAAAGAATCAGGGCGCATAGGATGATGGACGCTAGGTGGCAGAAAAGGCTGACTGAAAGTAGTGGGTCTTTAAGTGACATCTGAATGTAGCAAAGGTTTGACATTGACGAATTTGAGAAGTTAAGGAGTTCCAAGTTCTCGGAGCAGAGACACGAAAGGAACGGGAACCAAAGGATAAATTATGCCGTGGAATTACTTAAAGTAATTACTTAAAGTTAAATTACTTGAAGTACTTACTTACTTACTAATTTACCAAATATAAATCACCAACCTAGTCTACTTGCTGGCTGCAGGACACTACCGTCAGTACGAGCTCGTTGTTGTCGTCACTGGGTTCTGGACGGCCCGGTGGTACCAGTGGCGGCGTGTCGGCAATATCAACCGGTCTACGCTGGCTTCACGACGGACGACCACTGGCTGACGGCACGCACGACGGACTGTGTGGCCGGGTGGTCATCACACACGTCGTCGACATCAACACAGGCTAGTGTTACCCCATATCTCAAGGATTGTGTGGCTATAATCCGAACGTTCGATCGTCGAAAGGTGTATACTGCAACGTGCGTTTTCACTAACTCCAACCCTAACCCTGCTCGTAGGTGAGAGGAAATCTGGATATGTCAGCGTCTAAAGAAGTGTATAAGAAAGAACCCTGAAACTTTCTGACTGTCGAGGCTTTTGATTATCGAGCTGTCTGCCCACCTTAAGGTGGCTTGGTGGTGTAACGGTAGTATTTTAACTGTGCTTTTAATACATACATTAACTACTTTTGATTAATTTTAACCACGTATAGCATTGAATGGCCTATTTTGTGCTGATGTGCCGTTAAGATACTAGTCACTCACTCTGACTACTGTTATGGCCGAGCGCGTTCACCTGTGTCGAGTGACAGATAATGCTGTCTGATTCCATATGGCAGGTGACGCTCCGTAGTTCTGCGATAGGTTTTCCATAAAGAGCTACAGAGCACTTTTAATTTTTAACCTTTAATTTTCGTAAGTCGATTAGGCGAGCGTGGTTTTAACGTTGAAAATAAAAATAAACATTCTCGAAATTCCAAGTTCTGCGTTCCTTCGGGTTTCTTTTTTCGGAGCAAATGCAGTTCTTTGAGCATTATAGGGTGCTTACACGATCCAGCAAACGTCCGGCAAACGTCCAGCGTTAACACGTGTATTTTGAATACATTTGCTGGAAGTTTGCTGGACGTTTGCTAGATCGTGTAAACACCCCATTGCTGTTTCTTGCAGTAAAAGTTTGGCGTTTATTGAAAGTAAAAACACGTTTATAAACTATATGTTGTATGCTAATCGCTGTTTCTGCTTTACAGGTTGGTTGACAACTCTGATGACGTGCCGGGCAGCTGGTGACCGTGAGGCCGGTTTTTATGAGTGTCGTGATGTCGACGGTCTGGCCCGGGATTCCGTCGTTGTTCACGTAGCACGACCGACTAATCACCGGCGAGGTATTACAACATGCACCGGTGAAAACAAAACCGATTTAAAAAAAACAGTTTTATTTGGTTTTATGCAGTTTTTGCTTTTTGGACATAAACCCAGTTTTTTAAAAGGCTCAACTTGAGAGGTTTTTTTTGGAGGAGGGGATTCATGAATTTCAAGTTATTGGAGCGAGCGCAGGTGGATACTCAGCCCCTCAAGTAAATATGAAAATATTTGTAAATTCATAGGTTTAAAGTTTTTAAAAAGTATTTATAATAAAACATTTTATTATTACCGGAACAAGGAGCTAAACTTAGATAAAGTGTGGGTTTTTGGTGGCGATTTTTAGCGTGTTTACCCAACTGTGAGGACGAGGACCGGAGTAATTCGGTACAACGCGAAATCGCTGATCGTGCTGGAACCTGGTGAATAATAAATAAGCATCAACAAGTTTTGGCTGGGGATTTATATCTTTTCTTCTTATCGGGTGTCATGGATCCCATTCCCATCTGACACATGGTGTTACTGGGAGCAACAAGCGTAGCTGTTAAATGGCATCTGAATTCTGAATCTATTGAACTGTTGGGTGCATGAATGCGACAGACGACAGACAGACGGACAGACCGCTCTACGGTGAAATGTGTAGCAATGCGCGGGATCTGCAAGAGCGATTCCTCTTATAATTCTGCAGTGAGTGAGCAGGGTTTAACGTTCCTCCGACACAGTAATTAAAGGTCATTTCGGGAACTACCTTTCCAGGCAATGCACACAAACAAATAGGCCTAATAGTAAAACAAAAAGCTTAACCTTTACAGAACCCCCCTTTCCCCAAAAAAATCGACCCAAGCTTGAAATTGTAAGAACTGAAGTGGGTGTGCGTATGTAACGGTAATGGCAGTTCTAATAATCCTTTTCTCCCTGTTATCCTCCAGACAATCATTAATCCCAGAATGCTCTTTATTGGAGGCCAGGGGACCGCCTATAATAACTGTAATACCCCTTTTACACGATGAAGCAAAGATGAAGCAAACGTATTCAAAATACACGTGCACGACGTATGCTCTTAGTTTGCTTCATGTTTGTTTCATCATGTAAACAGGGTATAGGCCTAATAATGTTCGTGTCGTTGCAGTGCCGGTGGAGATAGTGGAGCCAATGTCTCGCAACAAGCGAGTTCGCGCCGGCTCCAGAGTCGTGCTCAAGTGCAAGGCGGATGTTGACACCACCATCAGGTGGTACCTTAACTCCTCACGCCCGCTTCAGAATGACGTCAACAAGGGCGTCTTCGTCATCCACGGCGTCGACGGGCGAGGGGGCGTGGCTACGAGCCACCTCGAGCTGGCGCGCGTGCGCAGACAAGATGGCGGCCGATATAGTTGTCGTAGCCTCGAGGACGCCAGCGATAATGATACCGTTGTCTTGACCATCCGCGACGATCGACCAGGTAGATGCCTTCTGTATTCCTAGTTTTCCATCCGACGCCAGTACGCAAAGAAACAAACCCAACCGACGCAAATGACGCACTACTGTTTATAGGCCTAAAGGCGCGTACAGAGCGACGTAAGCAAACTGAACTGAAGTGACACGGTTTAGCTTTTTCACGAACTGATCATTGGACAACAAATCGAAGTAGTGGAGCCTTACACGGCTGTCGTTTGAATAAGTTTCATATTTGATTAGAAAACTAGCGAGCAAAGCTAGCCTATTGGTCATTGGTTAACGCGGATGTCAGCGTATTCACGCAGATCACCGACACCGTTAGACGGGGCGTACTGTGATGCATTGCTGCTTGCCCATTCGTCAAAAACTGAACCATGCCATTTCAGTTTAGTTTTGTTATACTCCGTTTACACGATCGAGCAAACATCGAGCAGGACTGATGGAACCCCGCCCCTTGGCTCAGATGTAGGCCTAGGCTTAGCCCACAGCTGATCACGTGTTATATAGGCTTTCCAATTACAACCCGCCCGCCCTCCTAATTAGCATGCGAATTACCATAACTGGTCGAGCTAGCTCGATGTTTGCTCGATCGTGTAAACGGGGTAGGCCTATTACCCGGTACGTCTCTCGTAACTGTACGCGCCTTAACAAATATCAACAAACGAGCGTTATACGCTGCAGGTATAGAACGGCAGTTGGGATGCTATCTTGTTCTGCAGGACGTGTTTCTAGTCAGATTTTATTTCCGGTCGGTTGCGTTTTAGCACTGAGCCAGGTATGCTTTATTTCGTATGTCTTGTAAACTGCCCTGCATATTTGAACGTGGCGGTATTCTCTCGTTATTAAAACGGTACAAATTTACTTACTTGCAGGGGCGTCTATCGGGCTTCTAACTCTCTGGAGCAAGTTTCCCCTCCTGACTCAAGGTGAGGCGCTATGGCGCCGAGAATGAAGCGACGTAGGCGTCGACGAGATGGGAATGAGGAGGGGGTATTCCGTATTTTGGGACAAAAAATTGACTACAACACGGCCCCCATAAAGATAATTGCTCCGTGTTTGCACCTACCCCCTTATTTTCGGGCCCGCGTTATCCGATGGTGTTATCTAAGTTTTTCCCCTGCCGATTCTCGTTGCCATGGCAACGAATTTTGGGACAAAATTGACTATAATTCGGCTTTCGCAAAAGCTAATTGCACACTGTTTTCACCTACGGACCTACCCCCTATTTTTGGGCCCGGGCTATGCAATGGTGTCATGTAAATTTCTCTCCTAAAGACCCATGTTGTCATGGCTACCAACCGTTTTTATTCAAAGACAAAATTGGCTGCAGGTTTACAAGATCGTCAAACACTGAAACGCGGCTGCTAGACTATATTGCGTCGCAATGGGACAGAACGTATTTCTAGTCCCCCCCCAAAAAAACCCTTCCCGTTATTTTTTCTTGGAGCATTTGCTCCAAGGTTTATATGGTGTAGACGTCCCTGCTTGCTTATTTACTCTAGTGACGTGTGTTGTGACGTACAGACGAGCTGGAAGCGGCAGGTGGCGCTCCGACCGTGCCTAACACGATCACAATGCGGGTACGATCCACGCTCAGCCTTCAGTGCAGCCTGCAGTCGGCCAGCACTGACGCGGATGACTACTACGTCGAGTGGAGCAAAGACGACGAGCAGTTGTCTCAATCTCAGAAGTACGTCTTCGCTACGCACGGCGCCGCCAGCAGCCTAGCCGTCGCTAACACAGGTCAGACTTTTATGTGTGTAGCGGCGTCGTCGGTTAGAAAAGTGGGCTGAGGGTAAGATAGAAAGAGTTGCAATTTTCCGCTGCAGGTTTCCGACAGAGGAGATTGCGGGTGCTGCCAATTTTAATCTTTTCTCCTTTTTTCAGAAATCAAAGATTTATAGTGCATTTTTATTCCATGGAGGAAACTTTTGTG
>Ga0209367_1002012_pt1 | contig 26236 bp, 20 predicted proteins | sample WorMetLIZISLAND2_FD_187412 | JGI IMG/M metagenome (GOLD analysis project Ga0209367, IMG submission 187412) | Marine gutless worms symbiont microbial communities from Max Planck institute for Marine Microbiology, Germany - Olavius geniculatus... ... | reverse complement strand
AGTGTCCACCGACAGCTCCAAGCTCCAACACAAGCCTTCAGTCGCTTAATTTGAGAAGTCTTTCACAGTCTTGTCGATCGGTCCTTGTGGTAGGTTGCTCCAGATAACCTGAAGCGATTCCTTGAGATTCCTTGATTCCGCGATTGTTTTTGGCTTTGTTTTAAGCTTGCGGTAAGCCTCCAACATTGCACACCACACGTGATAGTCCACCGAGTTTGCATTCGGCGAATTTACAGGCCATTGGTCTTTTCTGTTGAAATCTGGACAGTTGGCCCGCAGTCAGTTTCCTGCGCTGCGCGCTGTGTGTGCTGGTGCGCTGTCCTGCTGGAAGATGAATCCATTGGGCAACCGGCGATTGCTTGAAAAGAACGATAATTTAGTGATAAATTATAAATAAAATAAATTACTGTTTGTCAGAGCGTCACTGTGACGTCATCGGCAATAACGTGGTAACCGGTGGCTACCGATGACAGTATTTAGCCTTGAGCAAGGCCTGACAGTCTAGTTTGAACACAGTATTTGTACGAACCTGTAGTTCGGCGTCGCACTGGTTCTTGGCTGAGACTTCGTAGAACTCTTCGAGCGTCGCCTTGTCCGCCATCCACTGCCGCTCTCGACGCTCCAGCTCCGTGTTACTTACACCACCCCCACCGCCGTTTGACAACGAATCCTTCACACACAACCACCAACTTACGTATAGATCAACTACTACTAGGCCTACTACTACTACTACTGCTGCTCACACTACCCCTACCACGTGCTGAACAAATGATGTACACAGGGTGTTGGACTTGTGATCAAGACGTCCTGGGTTCTAATCTCGGCCGGGTCACTACCAAATGCATATTACATAAATGGGCGATCATCTGCAAAAATAGGTAAACCATATTAGTGTATAACCAACACCAAGGTCAACTCAGCTTTTCAACTCACTAGGGTAAGTAAATTAAGTACTAGCCTGTTTGGTTGTGGTCAGACGAGATACGTTAGCTCTTGCGTGGTAGGTAAGCCTAACACTTTGTGATTCTATATGGCAGGCAAAGCTCCGGATTTCTGCAATGCGTTTCCCACAAAAGCTATTGACGCTTCAACTGCAAATATAACTTTAACGAACAAAAACGTTGGCATGTCTTGTGCAAACATGCATACGCGGCCGTCCGTCTAGGTCTAATTGCCGTTTATCAATTTATAATAACCTTGAGACGCGTGATTTCGCTCTCCAGTTGTTCATGTGAAGTCCTCATCTCTTCCAGGGATGAAGATTTCTCGGACAGTTTTGCATCAAAAGTCTCCTTTTCTTTCTGCCATTTCTCCTCGGCCGTCTTTGACTGTTTCCGCAGCGTGTTCACCTTTACCAATCAATCAATCACCCAATTTCTTTATTGGTCGAAAATTTTCTACTAAATCACAACATATTAAGTTAAAATTTTTCCAGTTTTGGAGACATTTCAGCGAGTAGAACTAAACATCTAAGCATCTCATCTATCGAAAAGTTGCAGAGCTGTTTTAAGAAAAATTGCAACTTCCCGCTTCTCCCAACTTCTGAATCCACGAAGCTGCAAATCCCCGTAGGGTACGTACCAAAGTAACTTGGTGTTGCAACAATAGAATGCCAGACTTACGATGGAAAAGTCGTGGGTCCAACTCCCGGGTGAAGTGGGTGACGTCTGCAGACAGGTTATCACGATATATAACCAACACCCAGGTGAACTCGGCCTTTTATCCCTCCAGGGTAGGTGAAACGAGTAGCGGTCAGCGTAGCTGGAATTAAAGCGGGGCGCGTTCACCTGTGTTGGAAGAGAGGCAAGACTGTGCAATCCCATATGGCAAGTGACGCTCTGTAGCTTTGTGATAGGTTTCCTATTAACAGCTATACACCAGCTTTACCTTTACTATATTACCCTCGCTTGCTAGGCCTGTGCAAAGAATATCAACTCACCTTGTCTGTGAGTTGGTACTTTTCGGCGATTAGAGCTTCCTTTTCGCGCATCATCAGTTTAAAAGCTTCGGTCTGACTCATTGTAGTTGAAATGTCTTGAACGTGCAGCTTTTCAGCCGTCTGTTTCAACTCCACCTGTACAGACGCAGCAACATAAATGTAATAAAAATTTCCAAAGACTAAAAAAGAAACGTTGAAAAACAAGAAGCCCAGCTGTCGCTAGAATATTCAACCTTATTAGTTATCAATGGCCTTCAAGGACAACCAAGGTTGATGATTTACATGTTATTTGAAAGCTAATATGTGACTTCCTATCAATGATCAACAGCAACCGAACACTATTTTGCACCGTTTAGCCACAATAGCGCATAACAGCTTTCAAGGACATCCCAGGACAATGATTTCCATTAATAGTAACCTAGGCCGTATCTCTCACCGTTTCTGAGATATGGCCAGTTTTCCTTTGAAAAACACACATTTTTCCTACCCCTTCATTTAACCCTCGGGATGAAAATGTTCCCCTTAAAGTAGATGGCTAAAATTTTACGTGCGACCTACCCGTTAGCCAAAGTACATTCGCGACAGACGGACGGACGGACAAATGGACGACAACCATGACAACAGCTCGACCGTTAATTAAGTATGGTCGGCTAAAAACCAGGCTTGCTGTGGATATGTATATCCATGAACATATCCATGGATATATCCATGTCTGGATATCAGACTAAAGCCATCCTGTGGATATGTCCATGGATATTATTCTGTCACGCCCGATAATAAGTGAAGAATTATATGGTTTGTTTCTTTAATAAATGATAAAATGAAGAGTAAGAACGACAAACAGGGAAATATTATAATGTTACTATTTAGTTACCCTAAATTAATTTATTACCACTATAGCAGCAACATATCTTATCTTAAGTGCTTTAATACTGTTGGTTGGGCAACAATAAGTCTACCCATTTGTGAGCTTATTATTTATTTTTTATCAAATAATGATATGATTAAGCATACAAACGTTTTTTTTCTTACTAACATATATTTAATTAATGCTAGTAGGAAATACAAACCAACTGTCACCCAAAAGCGTATAATCCACCCTATACCTGTTGCGTACATGAATACAACCTGTGTCTTGGTAAACAAGAATCCCAGCTGTTGCTGGAGTGAGCCGACAGTAATGCCTATATCCGAAGGTCAGCGTCCGACTTTTGGTCGTGGAAAGAAAGCGATTTCTGAGAATAACTGCAGTCTCGAACACGCTATGTTGACGCTGCTATATCGAACGCTAAAATCGACATTAAGATTACGATGTGGTAATTTGGCGCCTGCGGGCAACGGCTGCAGGCAGCAACATTACATTAACATTGCGGCCAAACCGCTGCAGATAGTCCATAGGAAGTCTACGTCGTATAGCAAGTCGCCATCTCCCTATTCAACGCTACCGTTACCGACCACTACGACGTACCTTTTAGCCATAATACATGGGTTACGGACAGACAGACGACATATCGTACCCAAGGCTTGATCAAACGGTCAGCCAAAAACAGGGGCAATAAAATTATGTAAAGTTAGAAAATTCTAAAAAGATCATATTTCAATGCAACTGTGTGTTAATGTTTATTTTTATTCATTTTAAAAACAATTTCAAGAAAAAATGTCTACGTCATGTTTCTTTTTTGGGGGGACGCTCCTGCACTGCTGTATTTTGTGTAAATTTGAGGGCTACATGTACGCAGAATAGACGTCTGTGGATATGGATATATCAATGGATATCTACAGAAAATCTGTGGATATGGATATAGATATGGATGGGCAATTTCATATCCATGGCAAGCCTGCTAAAACGATGCAGAACTTTAAAAAGACGCATAAAATATCAAATAAAAGGACTAGCTTTAATTCGTTCAACCTAATGCTTAATGCCTATGCCTAATGCTAAATGTGCAGCACTGCTGGAGCAAAAAAAAGGAACTTTATTCAATTTTAATGCAACCGTGTAACCGTTAAGACCATGACTACTATCATTAGACTGACTAAGTAAACTACTAAGACTTTTCGTATCTGTGGATGCAAAAGTGCTTCTCGAAGTTACTGATGCAATTTTCACTAATCGTTTAAAAAACGGTAAGATAACAAAAAAAACATTAGGCCTAAAAACGTAAAAAAACATGGCGAGAATAAAAAAAAACGTTAAGAAATCGCTTATTACATGCTACACACCTGTAGACGGTCGGTATCGGTTTTCCACTGTTTCTCCGCCTGCTGATGCTGTTTTTCTGCCTGCCTCAGCTGGTCTCTCGCTGCCGCCAGTTCCTGCTGTGACGTCATCAGCTGTGACGTCATCGAGCCGATTTTAGCCTCGTTTTCGCTGCCGAGACGTTTGGCGTCCGCCTCAAGCATATCCGAATATCGACGTAGTTCCGACAGCCGCTCCTGGGTGCTCTGTAAACATAAAAGTTGTGTAGGCCTATAGCTTTCAATCAAAAACCCATCACTGAGCCACCTTACGCGGAAACACGCATTTTGAGCCATAAACGGTCGTGATCGGTCTTCTGGTGTGACCTGTAGGCGTGAGCAAGAATAAAAAAGGAAGGAACACAAAAAGTAACGGAAAATGCCCTCCCTTTGCAGACCCCCTTCCCGTCGTCCCACATCGACCAAATTTTGCATGTGGGGTCGTATCCCGGATTTCTGTCTTAATTTCAAGTTTCGCTAAGATCGGTTGAAAAATGCGGGAGCTGTGGGGGTCGAAATTTCGGCCTTCCCATTGACTTGGCACATCGCTTATACGACAGCTTGTTGCTATCGCACAGGCCGTGATAGCCGCCTAACCAAGAGGTCGATGTGGTTGGTATACCACGTTCACCTGAGAGTGAGACCCACACCGTCCAACAAATTAAAAGCAGCCACGTACTATTTGTTTGTTTGCAAGTAAACTTCCCACCTAACTCGCCAACTTATAATAAACGATCTGATAATTTTACGGGTATTTCCGCATAACATTAACACAGGTCGAATTTTTTTTTGCAAATGCATAACAAGCAAGACATGAAATTAGTTGTTGTATAATATAATATTAATAGTCGTATAATTAAAAGGTGAAATGTTCACGGCGTTGTTTCAATAATATAATGCTATGTTACGCTTCGTTACAGCACAGCGTTCTACAAACATTCGCCAGACGGCAGCACGTTGCGTACAGATCATCATAGCCAGCTTTCAATGCGATCAGTCAAAAAATGACACCCAAATTTTGTCCATGATATCTTCGCTAATCGTACATCAGTTTTCAATACTCTTTCACCCGCACACTTTGCGAACAATTTGCGACAAAAATTTCACAAAAGATCCCATCGATAGACGACACATAGGCCCATACCATAGGCTAACCCATACACAGACCTAACCAAACTTAATATGTGCGCCGCTTTGTGCCTGTGTACGGATAAAAGGCAACAGAACAACAAAAGGCAACGAAGCTGATTTCTCTCCAGAGTTTTTATGCGCGATAGCAAAATGCTTCGCGTGTCTAGACATGGCCTGGGCGTCTGTCGGTCTGTCCGTCTGTCCGTCACACTGCTGTATTGTGTCAAAACGGTGCAAACTAGGATCACAAAATCTTCACTGTGGGCTGCCTCAAGGACTCTAGTTTATCGTGACAAAAATTTCGTGCTCTTGGTTGAGGGGGTTCCCCATGAACAAGGGCGTCAAATAGGGGTACCCCACTAAAAGACGTTACTTTGCCGGTGTTGACTCGCTCATAGTGTGACAACAGTTGCAGGTAAGTACTGACATGTTGCTATAACAAGGACTGGTTACGGGCTTTTTAGTTTTATCAACATCGATGACCTTGAACAACCTTCAACTCTCAAAATTAGGGGTTTTCGTGAAGTTTTCGTGATTTTGGGCTGCGACACACATTTTAAGAGTAAACTGCGCCAAAAATGGCTAGAGACAGACCCAGACAACCTGTGTATCAAATTTTGAGCATAAAACACAGATTTTAGCAGTCCAAGTCCCGACTCCCTAGTTTAAGGAGGCCTGCGCGAAGAGGGGTACCCCCTAAAAGTGGTTATGTTACTGGTATTGGCTCATGTAGCGTGAAAATGATTGGAGATAAGTACATACACGTTGCTGGCGACAAGCACTGGCGACTAGCTTTTTAGACTTATTAACATGGATGACCTTGAACGACTTTGAACCCTCCAAAATAGGTTTTTTTGTGATTTTTCTCTCTTTTTTGGCTGCAGCGCACATTTTAAGAGTGCATTGCGACGAAATGGCTGGAGTTAGACCAATACAACCTGCATATGAAATGTTCTGCATTATATGCGGATTTTAGCAATTCAAGTCTCGACCCTCTAAGTTTAAGGAGACCTGCACAGGCGGACATCAAAGATGGGTACTTCTTTAAAAAGTCGTTGTTTTTTTACCGCTATTAGCTCGACTAGCAAGAACACAGCTGCATATAGGCACAGACAATGCTGCTTATCATAGCAAGCACTAGTGACGAGCTTTAGAATGGTGCCAACCTCGATGACCTTCAATGATCTTGAACGACCTTGAACCTTGAACGACAGGGGATTTTAGTGTTTTTTTTGCAATTTTTGGCTGCGGCGACATTTCAACAGTTAATTGCGCCGAAATGGCTGGAGATAAACCTGGACAACCTGCGTAGGCCTATGAAATTTTTAGCATCTAAATTTTGACGTCTTAAATTCAAGAAGTTTTCCGTACAGAGGCAAATTTTGTGCAAATATTTGTAATAATTTGTAACGGGATAAAAATAAATAAAAGCAACCCCACTTTACAGCAAACACAATGGGGAAAACAGTAAAGTTACCGGTCGAGTTTCTGCAGCAGAACGTACCGAGCCCTCTGTCTGGCTGCCGAACAGTCCGGACATAAACCCCGTCGATTATGCTGTCTGGGGTGTTCTGCAGCAAGATGTATACAGATTCCGATCGTAGGTTTGGAAGATCTCAAAAGAGAGAGTGCGTACATGCTGGGCCAGTCTTGATCAACAACTGATCAACAAAGCCATTGATCAGTGGCGACCGAGATTGAAAACTGTACTTAAAGTTCAGGGAGAGCACACTGAACAGTTGTTTACTTGTATCTTGACTGTCTTGTGGTTGTACAAAGTTTTCGCTGTTTTACTTAAGACGTATATGCAAGCACGTATTTCCATTTGTGTTTCACCACTGCGATATAATACAGTTGGGGTGCTTTGATTCTATCGTATTATTTGTTAATAACATTTTGACATACTCATTAGGATTTGACATTTATATGTGCAGAACAGACCAGCAATTTATATGATGTGCCATTTTGTCCATATAAACAAATGCAGTATAGCATTTTAAACAGAATAATATAGGGGACGGTATTTTATGTCCCACTCTGTAGTTATACCTTGAGTTCGGCCTGTACTCGACGTAGTTCAGCGTTACACAGGCCCAGGTCCGCATCCCTCGCCTGTAGCTTGCGTATCACTTGTCTAATCGTCTTGTCCATGTCGCTAACTTGGTTCGCTTTCTCGACCAAACGACGATTTATCTGCCGCAACAACATTTCAGTCAATCAATCAGCCGATCGATCACAAAATTTTGTATAACGCAATTTCCACAGTTGTAAACGTTAGCACTAAGCCAGAGACAGTTATATGATTACTCAAAGGCAGACGTAGCAGGTTTAAGGCAGGAGCTACAAACGATGGACTGGCAGATGGAGCGTCATCTGCTGAGGAATCTTGGTCTGCTTTCAAACATGTGATACATGAATAGAATCTCAGTACATACCAATCAAAACCACTCGATAAGTTAAGTCAAAGCCACACTGGATGACTCACAAGGAACTGAAAGCTGTCAAGCACAGACAAAAGGTTCACAGGAAACACAAGAATAATGATCATCCTGCTTGCGGAAAAGTGGATAAAGCTGCATTCTGTGCTGTCAGCGACTCTAGGCGACATTTTGAGAAGATGTTAGGGATGAAAATAAAGGACGACAAGAAGTCTTTTTTGCCTATGTGAAGAGCAAGATGAAGAGTAAGGCTCAAGTTGGACCACTTCGTAATATTCAAGGTCAAGAAATAAATGATCCAGGTGACATGGTCAAAAGTTTCAACGCGCAGTTTGTATCAGTTTTCACAGCAAAGGACATATCATGTATTTATGTTCCTGAGAATATGTTTCACGGCAATGCAGAAGATAGATTACTTGATTTCGAAATCACTGCAGAAACCGTTAAGACAAGACTTGCTCGGCTAAGAGAAGACAAATCGCCAGGATCGGATGATCTCTCACCGAGACTCCTGAAAGAACTTTGTGAAGACTGAAGAGATAGCATATCCCGTGGCCCAAATCTTCAACAAGTTTCTCAACGAAGGTGAAGTTCCCTTAGATTGGAGAACAGGTAACATCACCCCAATATTTAAGAAGGGAAGTTGAAGCTACACAGCTATAACTACAGACCTGTTAGTCTTACTAGCCAGCTATCAAAAGTGATCGAATCAATCATCAGAGATAAAGCTGTACAGCACTTGGATAGACATAGCCTCATTACAGATTCCCAGCACGGCTTCAGACCAGGCAGACCCTTCACTTCAAATCTATTGGTGTTTTTATAAGGTCACAGAAGAAATCAATCAGAAAGGACATGTGGATGTGATATTTCTCGACTTTGCAAAAGCCTTCGATAAAGTACCACATAAGCGTTTGATAGCCAAGATGCAGGCTCATGGAATTGACGGTCCAGTGTTAAGGTGAATTGAATCATGGCTTCATGGTAGACTGCAAAGGGTCCGTTTCGATGGACATAGCTCACGATGAGCGTCGGTGTTGAGTGGCATCCGACAAGGATCAGTTCTTGGACCGTTGCTGTTTTTGATTTTTGTGAATGACATTGATAGTGATATCAAAAGTATATTACTCGAGTTTGCAGACGACACCAAAGCGTTTGCGAAGGTCAACTATGCCGAGAGGAAACAGTTACAGGCTGATATGAATAAACTGCGCAAATGGGCAAAAAGATGGCAAATGGAATTCAACGTTGATAAATGTGTACTATCCACATCGGACGTGTAACAGTAAGTTTCAGTATAGTATGTAAGGCCGCAAGCTTGGTACAGTGGAAACAGTAAAGGACCTCGGTGTACATATTTTCAACAACTTGAAGTCAGCAAATCACTGCTATGCATCTTACCAAAAGGCGAATAGGATGCTAGAATTAGTTAACCGAACAATCAAGCACAGACATCCTGACTTAATGGTGCGGCCGTATAAAAATTTGCTTTGTCCCCATATTGTTCGCCAGTCTGGAGTTCGCATTACAGAAAAGACATCATGTTGTTGGCGTAAGTCCAGCACCGTTTCACAAGATTCTTTGATAACTTAAAAGATTTGGAATATAACAAACGACTTCGGAAGCTGAAATTATGGACACTCCAGGAGAGAATAAACCGAGCAGACTTGATAGAACTACTCAAGATGGTATACGGGGCATCTCCACGGTCCCAATGGACTCGTTTTTCCAGCTTGCTAACACTGGCCGCACTCCTGGTCATGGTTGAAAGTTGACGAAGTCACACAGTCGTTGTGATGCCAGACTGTACTTCTTCTCTGAACGAGATGTGAACAGGTGGAACAGTCTGCCTCGAGAAGCAGTCAAAGTAACTGTTGTGAATTCTTTCAAGAGACATCTAGAGAAGATCAGATGCAAACAGATGGGTTTCTTTGTGGACACTTAGTCCGCGAAATTCTATGGCTGCATGGACAGAAATGGTCTTATCGGATAATATTCTCCAGCGCAAACCAGTGGTGCAGCCGCACCAGGTGAGATACCAGGTGAGATAAACTAGCCAGCTATCAAAAGTGATTGAATCAATCGTGAGAGATGAAGTTGTACAGCACTTGGATAGACACAGCCTAAACAGTATAACAGCAAATACAGAATAAACGTTAAAATCTAGCAGTTTGTCTCCTTTTACTATAGACGTAATAAATTGCCTGCAGATTTATGTTAAGTAGCAAATATAAATCACGCGTTCGTCCACTTTTCTGATATCAGTATGTTAATTTATGCTAATTTATGCTAATCACCTGCTGCAGTATGTCGTCCTTCTCTTTCAGCCGGTCGTCCCTGCGTCTCACGTGTTCGTCCAGTTGTCGGATGCGTTCGTCGCGCTCTGTGAGCTGAGATCTGAACTGGCTCAGCTCCGCGCGGAACGTCGACACTTCGTCTGTGCGCATGCGCAGCTCGCGCTCCTTTAACTCCAGTTCAGCGTCCTTCCCACCCAGCTCCTGCTCCTGTGTTTTATAAGCGACACATTCTATGCCGATTAATTTATGTTAATTTATGATAATCAGCAAACTATTTCGCTTTCTGACATCTAGCTGAAAGTCCTACGGACCTAAATGTTTTTATAAGTGACACTGTAAACATGTTAATTTATGTTAATTTATGTTAATTAGCCTACTGTTACTCTTTTTTGAACTACAAATCGGTGTCCTTCCCACTCAGCTGCTGCTACTCTGTCTACTCTGTAGCATATGATCAACCGTCTGTATGATCGGCCAATTAGTGTGGCTACGACAAGTGAAATGATCAATAAATATAAAAAAAAAACTGTCGGCTATTTAGCAGACCTTTTGCTGGAGGGCCTCGAGTCTATCGCGCAGGGCAGAGTCCTTCTCGGCGACGAGTTGGTTTTTCTGCGCGATCAACTGATCCTTGGAGCCTATCAGTTCATCCTTCTGCCTCGCATCCGTCTCAGCAGCCAGCTTATCAGCTTCCAGCATCGCCCTTTCCTTGTCCCACTGTCTCTCCTTGCGGCGCAACGACTCTTGCAACTACAACACGACACTAGTATATAGTAGTAATAGTAGTCGTATATACTAGTAGTACGCCGTAGTAGAATCAGCTTCAAGTATACCCCCCACTTCTTCTTCTTTCATTGCTTTCCATAACAGAGACCTTCGTGTGACAGGCAGCAACTATATGGTGAACGAATCAAGTTATTTTTCATCGACGTGGTCTCCATGCAGGGTCAACGGATATCACACTGGCCCAATTTCAGCGCGTCCTCGGACTCACGCACTTTGAGCAGCCTTGTCTCAAATAACGGTTTACTTCAGTCATTTTTAGCAAACGTCTTTCGAAAACACACCAAAACACTTCACGTGGGTCCACACTACCTCAACTTAGTCCCGCTGTTGAGTAAATTCTCAGTTAGTCCTTAGGTAAGTTGGACTTAATATCTTAGTAACTTGCGTTAGTTTATGTGTTAAGAGATAGTTCAGTATTATTTTTAGCGTCCAATATGATTGTTTCCTTCCCGTTAGCCTTAGTGCCTAACTAGAGATGCTGGTTATATGCAAATATGCGATCGCATATGCGATCCCATATTTTGCCAAAAAACCCGCATAATGCATATTTTTCCGCATATGATGGCATTTTCAGAATCGCATATGCGAAAATTATGCCGCATATGCAGCATATGCAAAAATTTGCATATATTTTATATCTCCGCATATGCGATCGCTTTTTTCAGCATTTTCCTTGTCCAACGTTGTTTTAAAACTGCTAAATATTTTGGCGGCAAACGATTGCCGGTATTTACAATTATACGTTGAATAAATTGAAGTCGAAAATGTCAAAACTGTGCAGAAAAGGCCTAATAATGATCATGATTATGATTCTCCGTCACTTGAATATGCATATGCTGGAAATATGCGGAAAAATATGCCGCATATATGCGCCGCTCATTTCGCCAAATTCTCCATATTTTCCCGCATATTTTGCCTCAAATAGTTCCGCATACTTGAAGAAAATTCCACGATCCAGCATAAAAGACAAGGATATCGTCTACTAAACTTACTTTCAACACCAAACTTATAAGCAGTTTGTCCACTTTAACAATGGTGTGCTTTTGTGCAACTCAGAACCACTACTTTATAACTTCTCCAGGAGCCGCTATTATCAAATTGCTGTATTTACCTAATATTTATATTTCTACAACAAATAAGTCAGTGAACTAATACACAGTTAAAAACTAAGAAGCGAAAGAATGGAATAGAGTATAACTGAAAGTCGACTGAATGTGGCGCCATCTCGTGATTAATAATAATCAATAGGCGACCGGTATGCTATACGCAAGCATTAGCCTATTGCAGTCTATACAGATACACTGTGTCCCCCAGAAAAATGTGCTAGTGCTATTTTTCGACTGACTCTGAGAATCGTTGGCCGATTTTGATAAATTTTGGCATGCAACATGACGAAAAAACATGACGTAAATGACTGTAGTTTTGCCCACCTCACCCTCATGCTGTTGTTAACACTACCTTGTGAAATGCAGAACTACAAATATTGACGACATGTTCTGTGCAAAATGAACAGACTATTGACGTTGCTGACGTTAAGAAATTCAAAAGCTTGTTCAAATTTTAACAAGTGTTTTTAGAATAAGATAAACAATTTAAAAACAATTTATCGATTAAATAGTCGGTAATTTTCACAGCCCTTCTACTGAATTAAACCTATGCACATAATGCCGGTACGAAAAAGTTACCTCGTCGATCTTGGCTCTTCCTTGTTCAATTTCCTGTTTGCTAATTTCAGACTGTTCTCGCAGTTTGTCGATTTTCTTCTCTAATTCTTCCTTTATCTTGTTTTCCTACAACACATCAGATAATAATGAATAATACTGGGCCAATACCGTAATGCATGACATTATTATCATATCATAACAAAAAGCCCAGCTGTCGCGACACCAGGATGGCCGACCGTACTGCTGATATAGGCCTACAGTTGTGAAGTTTGACCATAATGCGCCATGCTTTGCGGATGTGGTCGGAAGTAAGAAGAACAGGCGCCCGTAGGCGAACTACCGTTACTTAGATAGAGGGGGCAAAGGGGGAGAGGGAAAACAGTGCCCCTACCCCCGTGCCTTTGCCATTGTCCCACCTGCCTCCCGCAGGAAAAATTTTGATGGTGATAAAGTGACCTCTGGGCACTTTACCATGTTAAGATGTGACTTATTAAACGCCATTTTTGCAAAACAACACAGATATCTGTGAGATTTTGCGTTTCCAAAAATGTTAAAAAGCAAGCAAATTTGTGGCTTCCATTGCACGCCCAAAAGCTAAAAGTGTTTCAGCTTCAGGGGGCTTTGCCCCTGACCCCATGACCAGGGTCTCTGTCCTGAATCCCGCATCATCTTTTCAATGCACACAACAGCTGAGCAAGTTCGACATGTGGCCCGCACACACAAAAAATATTGCTCCCTGTGCCCTGGTCCTTACTCCCCATTGCCGCCTAGCTTCAGATTTCTATTGCCGCCAATGGATAGGACGTTGAAAACTTTATATAGGCTGTCAATTGGTAAAAAGCTCTTAGCTCAGATGACTGTCGCGCTCTACGCATGTCGTGATAATTATTGCGACTTACTGTGTAGCCACAATACCGCACGATTGACACACCATAGTGCGTTCAAGGTCATCCAAGTTCATTGATTTTAATGTCATTTGAAAGCCAGTATTCGACTTCCTATTAGTGATCAATAGCAACCTAGGCCCTATCTAGTTATCACGACAGGCGTAGAGCGCGACAGTCAGTTAAGCTTAAGCTAAGAGCTTGTTTACTTACTTATGTGTTCACTTCTATGGTCCTAAACCACATCCGCTCTATGCCTACCGGCCTGTCATTGTCAAGTAATTAGTTTATACACTACCATTATTAGTTACAACTTCTGCTTACAGTGCGTATACTCACCCTGGCGATGTCTTCTCCGGCGGCTTTCCACTTGAGCTGGTTTCGTTTCATCTCGGCGTAGATATCGTCCAGTTTCTTGCGGTGGTCTTTCAGCTGTCGCTCCAGTTCTTGTTTCTCCCAACGCCAGGACGCAGGTGCTCGTTCACCACCTAACCTGACACCTCCTGGGCCAAGACGCTGTGACTGTGAACCGGGGGGTGTCAGGGTGGTCGTGCTAGTCGACAGGCCGCTACCGCTGGACTTCTGTTCCCTCGCCTCAGCCAACTGCACGCAATCCAGATAATGCTACACAACAATGTGCTAAATATATACACCTTTATTCGTCAAATGACAGCCATGAAAGGAACATAACTTATAACGATAAATAATAATACTAAAAAATAGTAATAATAATGACAAAATAATACAGTTCATCAAATGTCCATTTCACCACAACAAGCATGGGGCTATTTTCTACTAGCAGAGATTGATCTCACTCTTGTGACAAAGTGCTTGTCGCTTGAAAACATTGCACAATAAATTTTCAGAACAAATAACTAACGCAATTTGAGATTTTTCAGGTTTTTTCCCTGTCTGATATTGCTGTCTCTATAGCTGTTTGCTCAACATGACAATTTTGCGAGTTTAACTCTATATTGTTGTTCTTTTTTGTTTTTTTTGTTTAATTTTTGTCTACCAATGTTTGTTTGGTAAAATAAAGATTATCATAAATGCTGTAGTGGGTAAGTGAGTAAGCAATACGATCGAGTTTGTAGACCTACCACTCCGGACGGCGCGGTGTCGTACTTAAACCAGGCTTAGACGGCATAGGCTATACTCAGTCGTTTGCTTCACGGCCCACGACTGCAGCCGAAAATTGTTAAACAGCTACCAGTGCATAGACAATTTCCAATCCCGCAGACCAAACATAAACATACGTTTAAACTGCACTAAATTTTATCAGCTGATTTTCAGGAAAATGACCTAAAATAGTTGGCACCAGATCTCATGCTTAAAGGTATAAGGCATCGAATTCGACTTTTGCTACGGTTCTGCTCCAGATTTGCTGGGAGAGCTCACAGCTGTTGCTATGCAAAATCTTCGCCATAGCAACCATAGCAATTAGTCACACTAATTTTGTTGCTAAAAAGTTTTTGTGCCATAGCAACAGAATGTAACCGGAGCCTTTATAGGAAATATCTTCTAGATTCTTTGTATCATACAGGGTGTTTTCAGAGTCGGACAGTTGAATGCCATTTTTTTAAATTTTACTACAACCAACCTTCGTTGCCATGGTGACGAAATTTAAACAACATGCACATAATTTAAATATCATGATGTACATAGCAACGAACGCTACGTAATAGCATAACCACTAACTTTCTTCATATAATAACTAAGATTAGGCAATGGCTCCATGTCAATATACAGGGTGGTCCAAAAAAACGGATACCCAGTTTTACAATATGCAATAAAGGTGCGGTGGGCGTAAGAACTTCACGTTTACGCATCATAAATTTCTGCTTGTAACAGTGAAAGAATGGTTAAAATCGATGCTGAATTACCGAAGTTATCCCAAAAATAAAACTGGGTATCGTTTTTTTGGACCACCCTGTATCTGCTGGATAGGTTGTTGCTATGCAAAATCATCACCCATAGCAACCGATAATATGTGAAGCAAACGCCATTCGATTTAATGCAGTGAATTGCATACGAATAGGTTACCATAACCATGATTCTTAAACCATTAAAACAATAAATAATTGCGTTATAGCACAGTAAGGTTGTTGCTAAGGGTTTTTGCTACCATAGCAACAGAAAGTCGCTGAAGGGCAAAAAAATGTGTATTTCATCATTTTTCGATATTATATCACCAAATATAACTGTATGTGCAAAAAATCAACTTTAGCAAGCAAATCCGACATGAGCTATTTTTAGACATGCCGACTCGCACAATCGCGCGGAGGGGGTGTCGAGAAAGTCTCAATAGGAGCGCCCCCTATCGGCAAAACTAAACCAAAAGTGCCAGATTGAAGGCAATGAAAAACTATTAATAGTCATGAAGTCTTGTCTATATAAGTTCAAACCATTTTTTAAATATTAAACAATAACCTGGGGTCAATTTGACCCCGGCTTCCCGTCGAAGGATTAAGTATTACCTCTTTGGAGACTTTGTCGAAGTCTTCCTTGATGTCGTCGTGTGACTCGCGAATGGTCAAGAGGCGTTCTTTCAGGTCCGAGATTTGCTCGTTGGCCGCTTTCAGTTGCTTCTGACTCAACGCCAGCTAAACGACAGCGGCAGCAACAAGTAACCTGAGCAAAGCTCATGTGACGCGCGATAGCAGCGGTTCTGCCACCTAGGCAGTCAGCGTACAGTTATAAAATAATAGTGCATCTGGAGAGAGTACTCAAATTTGAGACATTCGTACGAAAGACTCCTTGAATTTCAGAGGCTGAAACTTAGATTGTTAAAAATGTTCGTCGATGCTAACAATTTCATACGCAGGTTGTCCAGGTTTATCTCCAGCCATTTCGACCCAATAAATTATGGCTCTTAGAATGTGCGCCGCAGCCGAAAAATAAAAAAAAATTAAACCCCCTATTTTCGGGGTTCAAGGTCATTCAAGGTCATCGATGATGACACCCGTAAGCAGCTCGTCACTAGCGCAGAATATCTGTGCCTATCTGCAACAGTTTTCATGCTATACGAGCTGAACATTTGAAACGCAGGCTGTCTTGGTCTATCTTCAGACATTTCGTCGCAATTCACCCTTGAAATGTGCACTGCAGCCAAAAATTGCGAAAAAATTCACTAAAACCCCTTTTTGAGGGCTCAAGGTCGTTCAAGGTCATCAATGTTGATAAATTTAAAAACCTGTCACCAGTGCTTCTTATGACAAGCAGCGTGTATGTACCTATCTGCAGCCGTTTTCACACTAAACGAGACAACAGTGGCAACATAACATCTTTTAGAGGGTACCCTTCTTTGATGCCCTCGTTCCGTGGGAACCCCGTCACCCAGGGGCACAAAATTTTGTCACGAAAAAACTAGTCTTTTGCAGTAGCCCATGGCAGAGATTTCGTAATTCTAGCTTGCACCTTTGTAACAGGGCTGCAGGGTGACAGACAGACGGTCGGACAGACGTCCAGGCCATGACTAAGACGCTCGAAGCATTCTGCTGTCGCGCATAAAAACCGACCTACTGACTAGTGCGCTAGTCGTAGTCCACTGGACGACAAATTAATTGTGGTAAACTAATAAATTAATCGACCAATTTAAATTACTGGTTCTCGCAAGGGCGTCCATCCCCCCTCAGCACCAAGAGACAACCTCCTCCAACTCGGATGCCCTTTCCCTCTTTTTCCTTTTCCTTTCCTTTCCTTTTTTATCTTCCCCTATGTTTCCCTCCATTCCTTCTCTTTTCCCTTCCTTCCATCTTTTTTGCCTTCCTTCCTTCCCTTCCGTCCTCTCCCCCTTTCTCCCTTCCTTTCTACCTCCCTTAGAACTAGGACCCCTTGAATCCAACAAATATAATTATCTTTCACATAATTAGACCTAACTGACCAAATTTAATGCAGTTTAAACAATATAGGCAAACGCGGGTGGAAGGGTGGCGTAGCACCACAACTTTAAAAAGTAGGCAAGACCATAGCCATAGTTTTTGCTCGGGGGAGATGACCTTCCCCTCCCTTTCCTCTTTCCCCACATTTCCCTTTTCCTTCTTCTCCCATGCTTTTCCCGCTTTTCCTTTTCATTTCTTTTCCTATCCTTTAGAAGTAGGACCCCTCAAATTCAGCTAGGGGATCTGAAGGAGCGCTGTGATATGAACTGCTCCTCCAGCAATGTCTGAGGCGGAGTCCCGTCCGAGATCAAATTTAGTGCATTTTAGCTCTAAAATACATGTAAAACATCTACTGGCAACAATATGAAATTTTTCTCAGAATCAACTAATAAATTTAGTGCATGCAGTTTAAATAATTAAGGCAAACAAGGGCGGCTGAGCAAATTTAAAAGTAGAGGTACAAATAATCTGCAAGTGAAGGGAGTAAAGAAAATTTTTTTGAATAGTTGTATGCCGAATTATCACATTAACTTTAAAAATTCCGAGTGGTTTGAACCCGCTAATCTCCAGGTTTCTCCCACAAATACAACTCTGAAAGTAGGGGATATAGGCAATCAGCGAGCGAAGCAAGCCAAAAAATGGAGCTATTGTCGCATTCTGTGTCATGCGTTTCTAGGCAATATGCCACCAAAAATATTTCTTCCAGTTTTTGATTTTTACTTTTTTCCCAACTTTTTCCAGAAGGCATTTGCTCCACCTGTCAACAGAATGGACGCCCCTGGGTTCTCGCTCAACCGCACTCATTTCTTTAGCAGACGTCTTTTGAAAAAATTCACACCACACCAGCAACGAAAAGATATGCGTGAAAACAGTGTTCAAGCGAACACGTTTGACACGTATTTGCCAGTCTCCACCAGATACCAGCTAGCTACACTGCTAACATAAAAAACGTATCATACAAGTATCATAAACTTTAAAAAAAATTAAAATTAAAACAGCAACATCGCTATCCGGCAACTTGGCCAGTGAAAATTGGCAGGAGCTTCAATCGCTATACCTTTGATCGCAGCTTGCGCCCAGCGAAAAATAGGACAGTGAGCCTTAAAAGTGTATCATGCAAAATTGTTATAACCATAAGCGCTGTTATCAGACCATAAAACGTTCGGCGGCCGGGCTCGGCCTGGACCCGCTAACGAGCTTGTCCCGACAGACCCCCTAGCTAGACGAAAGGTGTCGGTCTGTGGGCCACCGAAAAGCGGAGAAAAAAATATAACGCGAAGGACAAAAGAAAAACAACTGCAGGGAAAAGGGAAAATAAGACAAAGAAAAGCGAAGATTAAGAATAGGAAAGAAAAGTGGAGAAAATGGGCGAGAAGAGGGAGGATGGGAAAATAAGGAGAACTCGACTATACTCGAGCGGTTGAGAGCGATTACGATCCGATTTTGACACTAGATTTTGGGGAGCAAACTCCTAGCGCTGAAAATGCATACAGTCGAAGTAGTGTTCAAGCGAACACGCCTGACAGGAACACCGAACTTACACCTGAACTTACACCAGTTAACTAACTAAGTATTGGTGTCATCGTTTACCGATGAACGTATAACAATCTTTTTAAAAATTAGATTTATGCAGCGACCATGTCGTGCAGCATTTCGTTATTTTTTGTATACGCATCCTCAACTGCAACTAGCGTTGGCGCTAACTTAAAACTGTTTAATTGAAGTACTGCTTACGGAGACGGCGCCCTCTGGCGAATGTTACCTCACCGTTTTTTCGTCGCATCCAAAACGTACAGCATTGTCACAACCCAATAAGAAAGCAGCATATTTTTTCTATTGAAAAATGCCAGCTTTTGGGATTTCTCCGAACCCTTTTCGCTTGACTGCCCACATTTAACTTTCTTCTCTTGCCTATGGTCGTCATCTTATACGCCAAAAACGTTATTTTTTGTCTCATCGCGGCATTCTTTGCCGCACATTGCCTCTTTCCGCATATTTCTGTCTGTAATAATGTGAACAGCATTTTATCGCCAAACCAAATAGAAAGTAAAAATTTAGGGCAGAGCCCAACGTGAGTCCGCCTAAGTGGGATTTGTTAAAATTCGTTGGGCTCTGTCCGAAATTTCTGGTTTGTTACAGTGTACTCTGGATACTACGTCGGTGCGTAATGCTGAACAAAAATGCAATTCTACTGGTAGGCTAGTACTATCTTCAACACATAGCTGACTGCTACTACTACTAGCCTACTACAACTACCACTACTAAGCCTTACTACACTGTACCTCCTGTAGTAGTATTTCTTTCTCGTGCTGTTTGAGTCGGGTGTCGTCTTTAAGTTCAGAGAGGGGCACGTCGGTCATCTTTAGTTTCTTCTCGGCCGCTAGAACTCGTTTGCGTTCCTCGCCCAATTGATGTTCCAGAGACGACACTCGACGCTATACGTTCAGCATTAACATCAGCATCACATCCAGTGGTAGATGCAGGATTAAATAGGTTGATGGTTGAAAGTGGTGTATTCCCCCGATAGTTTTTTTTATGAGGAAATCCATCACAGAGCTACGGAGGGTCACCTAAAGAGAAATCGCACCTTAAACAGGCAGAGCAATACTCGATTCACCAGTTCACCTACCCCGGAAAGCTGAGTTAACTTTGATGCTGATTATATATCTAAATGGTTCCCCATCAGATAACTACAGAACGTCACCTGCCATATGGGATCACACAGCATTACCTGCCACCCGACACCGATGAACGCCCCCCCCCTTTAGCCCCATCAGCACGATTTACCTACCGCAAACAGATGAAAAGCTGAGTTGACCTTTGTGCTAGTTATATTTAGACCGCTTAACTAATCGCAGACAGTCATCAATTCAAGTGCCCTGAGCGGGAATCGAACCCACGATCTATTGATCGCAAGTTCGACACCCTACCTTATGCCACAAAGCCACAAAAAAACTTCACTTCACCTTCTCTCTTCTCTCCTCTTAAACATAAACCCCCTTAAATGCAGTTAAGTAAATGCAGTCCTAAGCAGAGACTGAGCAAAAAATCGAATCGGATTTTGGGCCTACTCGTTTTTAGTAAAAACGTATCATCGAGATAATGCGTGCCAAAAATTGTAACAAAAATATGTCTAATTTTGTTACAGTTATTCAGAACAAAAAAATTGAGCTAATGCTCACGAGACGCGCGAAAGCCTATAGCACTGTTCCTGTTCACAAACTGTCAGTTTATCTCCAGCCATTTCGTCGCAGTTCATTCTTGGATTGTGCGCTGCAGCCGAAGATCGCAAAAATAAAAAAAACCCTTATTTTGAAAGTTCATGGTCTTTCAAGGTCATCAATTTTGATACGACTAAAGAGCTCGTCACTAGTGCTTTTCACGATAGGCAGCATGACATGGTGATCTGCAACCGTTTTCACGAAAGACTGGCCAACAACGGTAAAATAACGATATATACGAGGGCACGGCTCTTTGATGCCCTTGTGCGCAGGTTTCCTAGAACCTAGAAAATCGAGAAAATCTGCGTTCAATGCAGAAAATTTCGTATGCAGCTTGTCCATGTCTATCTCGATTGATTTCGGCACAATTCGCTTTTGAAATGTGTATCGCAGCACGAAATCGTCAAAAATCCATAAAACCCTTATATCGGCGTTCAAGGTCATCCAAGGTCATTGAATTCGATGCTAATCGAGAGCCACTGTACGACTTTCTATTAGTGATTAATAGTAACCTAGGCTCTATCTCGAACCGTTATTGTGAGATACAGCGACTTATTGGCTGAAAATCGCAAATTTTTCCTACCCCCTCTTATTTAGCGCCCTCGTCGAGGTGACCCCCTTCGTTTTATGGAAAAAGCTTTACTGATCCTGAAACTAGAGTTTTCCTGGCAGCCGGCGGTGGATATTTGGTGATCCTAGCTTGCGCCGTTTTTGACCGACCCACCCGTGTGACATACAGACACACGGACGGATAGACGGACAGACAGAATTGCGATAGCTAAGACGCGCTAAAGCATTATGCTGCTTTTGCGCATAAAAACCTCTTGGTTTTTTCCAGAAACGACGTATAGTGAGTCTTTCAAAGAGCCAAAACGCAAGAATTCGTTATTATAGATTCCATCCTTTTGATAGAGCAACAGGATGTAACGGTCAGACAGACGGACGCTTCTACAATATGCTGATGGCCAGTGGCTTCTGTCATCCCAAATCTGAAATCAAAATCGGGCGCAACTGCCCCAGTTTTGGGCTGAGGTTCTCCCCCAATTTCTGACTTAAGTTTTACCCTCCATTTTCGGCTTTTTTCCCCTCGAAAGATAAAGTTTTGTGAAGGGTGTGGATTGCCAAATGAAAAATTGGAGAAGGTAAAAATAGGAGGGGGAAAGTTTTTTTAAAGACGCAAATTGAAAAATAGGGGGAGTTTTGTTAAGATGTAGTTTGCCCATTGAAAAATAGGGGGATGTTTTGATCTACAACCTTATCAAACCCCCCCCCCTATTTTTCACTGGGCGTAAGGTGCGCCCACCAGGTATAGGGATAAAAGCCACTACTGATGGCTTGTAAAAACATTTACCGGTAGGTTACGAAATGGACAAAACAGTCAGGTGTATTATTTTTGACTAAGCGCTCTACACGAGTTCACGACGTGCTGCCATCTGGCCAAGGTTTTGTAAACGTTCTGCTGTAACGAAGAACATATAATTATTGTGTATATTGTCTAATAAGGAACAACATCATAAACTGTCAACTTTTTCGTGTTATGATTAATATATAACACCTGATTTTATCATTTCACTTAGTACTCATTTACGAAAAATGTCAGAGCTATATTAATGTTAGGCAGAAGCACCCGCCAAATGGCGAGATATTTCTTATAAGAAAACGAGTTCCTTACACAAAGTCATCTGCTCGCTAATAAGCGACTAACTTTTGAATGATCGATTTTGGTCTTCTAGTCATGGATGATTTGCGGAATGAATGCAAACAACATTGAATCACACATTGTCATGCATACAGGACGACAAAAAAAAACAAAATTTCGGATATCAAAACTGATGATAGTTATTGGGGGGGGGAGGGTTTGGTCGTTTCTGTGTGCCGGGTGATTTTATTTTACGAAGCCAGAGTCGCCAACAGTTTGTTGGGCAATCACAGTTTCTGGTCTGGACTGCAGTACTGAATTTATGGCAGGGCGCGTCGGGCTCCCCTCCTCTAACTTCGTTTCACTTTCCCTCTTCTCCCACCCCTCAGAAGCAGGACCCCTATATTCCAGCAAAGGAGTCTGTAAAAGGGCTATAGGTTTAAGCTCCCCCAGCGGGGTCTAGTCAAACGCGGTGCATTATTGTGAGATCTGGTGGCAAAAATTTTAATTATTGTTTTGATTTTAGCAAAAACAAATCTGCCCGGCCAACAGTCGAGAGTCTGTTTACCTCCCACTCTTTCTGCACGGTGACGTCATTCGACGCATGCGTACTGGTGGCGTCGCCAGTAGCAGATACTGGGCCCAGGTCACCGCCGACGCCCGCGGCACCCCGACATCGATCCAGTTCCTTCTGAGTGGACTCGGCACGCTCTGTGACCAAATCCAACAGGTCCGACAGCGTTACGTTCTTATGCTGTAGAGTTTCCACGTCATCCTATAGACAGCCACACGCACAAGTTACTACTACTACTACTACTACTGTTCTAGAATCGAAATCTGGCTTAAGTTCCCACCTACTATCCTTCCCCCGTTTCTGTTCCATTTTTTTCTCTCCACTCTCCTTCTTTATAGACCTACTTTGTCTCTTTTTTCTCACTATATTTCCCTTTATCTCCCCTTCCCCTCTTTGCGTCCTTTTCGCATTCCATTCTCCCTCTTTTTTCCCGGGGGCCCCACACCATTAATCCAGCTAAGGGGTCTGTGAAAGCTCGGCCGCCAAACGGTTTGTGGTGCATTTTGAGCTAAAACATCGCTTGTGGTGATAGCGATTTTGCACACACTTGTAACGACCCTCCCGCTCTCTACTTTTTTCACTATAGGCACAAGCTGTCCCAACCAGGCATAGGGATAGAAGCTCCTGATAGTCTACAGTACCTGTAGTTGTCGTTCGCGGTGTCGGAAGGAGTCCAACATTCGGTTCAGGTCGTCTCTGTTCTCTGACACTTCTTCCGCTAATCTCTCCGCGTCCTCTTCACGATTCTTCACCACCGCCGACATGTCCGCTGGAAAAAAGTCGACAAGCACGTCCGCCAAAGTAGTTTGCAAAAAGGCGGAGTCCAACATAATCTGCCAATAGACTCCACAAGCGTATATGCCAAACGGCATTTAAATTCATCAACCGGTTTATGCAGGGCGCACGATAGCGACAGACGACAGAGAGAGAGACCATGCTATGGAGAGATGTGTAGCTACAGGCGGAATGGCCAGCGCAAAACAATTCTGTTTAAAAGCTTAAAAGTAAAGGTTAGCTGCTTGCTATAGCGTGGCATATGTGTGTCAGACTCGTGATCAGAAGCGCTTTATAATCTCTGAAGTGACAGCTGACTGGCATGAGCTAATAATACCGCAGCGCACTATACGGCCATTCATTGCCGGCGTCAACGAACAACTAGACCTGCAGTCTGCAGCTAGCAGACATACCACCGCCCCAATCAGCCGCACTAACTCTATATTTCGCAGCCCGTCAGCTAGTCTACTACTTCGCATCCTGTCGAGGGTAGGAGGCTGAGTTCACCTGAGAACACAGTAGGATAGTAACTTGTTCAATGTTACTTGTAACGATGTCGGTGAAATTCAAACTACAGCCACAACAGCTGTAAACAGGCCTGCTAAGTCACCTGCATTGAGACAAATAATAATTATAATCGTTGCCTCCAAATGTCGTATTTTAAGGCCAACACGCACCAAATTCGATTTTGGCAGACCCAGCTATAAAAGCTCACAGCGCCCCTCGGCCCCAGCCAGACCTCCTAGCTGAATTTCAGAAGTTGTACTTTCAAGAAAAGAAAAGAAAATAAAAAAAAACGGGAGACAAAGTGAAGAGAAAAAAAATGATGAAAAAACAGCAAGGAGGAGAAGCCGAGAAAAAGGTGGAAAAGGACTAGAGAAAGAAAAAAGGACGGTAAAAAGAAGAGAGAGGAGAAATATCACCCGCATTGGCGGTACGATAACGTGGCAGCCATGAAATGTGTAAACTGAAGGCGTTCTAAATTAGACATATCAAATTATTACGTACCAAGTTCGTTTTCGAGTTCGATGATTCTTTGCTTGAGTCTCGGTTTCGTCTCGTTGTCGAGGTCTTTCATTCTGCCTTCCGTCTCTTTCATACCTTTCTCACCACGCGCGTGTTTTAGCTCCAGTTGTAGACGTGACCTCTCCGCCTCAAGGTCAACCGTCTGCCGCCAACAATTTCATTATATTTGAAAAAATAACTGTTGTGTAGAGCTTTTAACGTGTTACTATACTACCCGTCCGAGAACAACCCGCACTGTAAAACCCATAATTAACGAACACGGAAGTATGACCTCAGCATGACGTCACCGGTAAAAATATATAAATTAATATTTTAATTTTCCACCGGTGAAATACGTCATTTCTCCTAAACATTTCCTATTTTTTGTGAAAATCTAAACATTCCTTAAGAAAATAGGCCCCTATAGAACAAAGCGTGAGTGAATGTTTTTTTTTCTGAACACTGTACAAAAGCATCACTTTCCATAACGGATCGTACCATGTTACCTGCCACCCCACATAGGTAAACCGTGAACACGCCCCGCCTTAAGCCTAACCATAGAGACGTGTACTTCATATGCCTACCCGAGAGGGATCTAAGACTCAGTCAACGACCTCAATTTAAGCCTAAAATTTTGCATGCTTTCAGCTGCCTTCCGTCCCGAAAAATCTACGTTGCTGAACTTTTCATTGTACTCGTCAAAATACTGCTGCAATTATTTTCTAGTTTTCCCCTCAAGGCCAACCAACCGCCTGTCCCCAATGACCTCCACCAATTGCTTTACAATTTTCTGCACCATACGAGCATCAGTTAGCGGCGTCGCGAATTAAGAAAGTAAAGAAGGGTGAGAGAAAGTTGCAACTGTCTGACAGAGAAACAGAGAACTTGTGAGTGTTCACGATTTCAATTCTTGTGCTTCTATATAAACTCCCTCAAAAAATAAATAATCAGCCTTAAATTTTGAATTTATGGAAAATAATTTTCATACAAAAAATTCCGATTGTCAATTACTACTACTACTACTACTACTACTACTACTACTGCTGCATTACACAGTACCTTGCGGCGTAGAGTCCTACATTCGTCGTCCAGGAATTCAACCTGGGCGCGCAGTTCTCGCCATTCTGTTGCTGCTGCCGCACTCTCTTCTTTACCTGTCGACGTCAGACCCACTTCCACCTGTATTGATAATAACAATCACCAAAGTAATTTGACAAAAAGCGGAATCGCTGTATTCTCCCCAGGTGGCAGCATAAGACTTATGGCTTGGCTGCAATAAGAAATTGCGTGATTTAGCTGACTCCAAATTTACTTTTCCCTTACGGGTTCTCAAGAAATATATCTGCAGTTTTCAGTTTGCTGTTTCAGTATTGCAAAGGTTAAACTTTCCTTTTCGTTATTACGTGTTTGTGTGCATTGCATAGATAGGCGGTCCCCGAAATGACCTGTAGGGACCTACTGTGTCGGGCAGGATGTCAAACCATACGCCTACTCACTCACTCACTCAGTTTGTTGTTCAAAGTATGATTAAATAAAAATAATAACTGTTTGCATTCACGAGCAACGTAGACAACACAAATTAACTGAAGTGTAATGACTGAGCTACAGGGCCGGATTTAGCTGGTGGGAGGCCTGGGGCCCCTGGTGGGAGGCCTGGGCCCAGTGGCGTATTTGGGATTTCAGAAAGGGATTGGCTATCGAACTACAGGGTTTTAAAAATTGAAGAGTTTGGTGGGAGACCCCCTGTTGGTGGGAGGCCTGGGGC
>Ga0209367_1002011_pt1 | contig 26247 bp, 24 predicted proteins | sample WorMetLIZISLAND2_FD_187412 | JGI IMG/M metagenome (GOLD analysis project Ga0209367, IMG submission 187412) | Marine gutless worms symbiont microbial communities from Max Planck institute for Marine Microbiology, Germany - Olavius geniculatus... ... | reverse complement strand
CGCCCGCCCGCACCCACAGCCAGTTGCTGCAACCTTCCCATCATTCTCTCTCTCCCTTCTCGCTCAGAAATAGACGTCCAGCTGCCAGAAATACTCCTTCGTTCTTCCTACGCGCTGTGTCTGGAGTTAAGAACTACACGTCTGCGGTAGGCATATCTGCGAGTAAAACTAGTTTCTCGGGGCGACATTATCGGAACTTACGGGGTTCGCACATGCGCGCACTAAAATACAATAAAAGTGCGATAAAACAAATACAGAAAGCGGTCGCTGTCGACTTCGTTTGCCTGGACCACTCTTTATCGCAAAGCAGCAGAACGTGGCGCTAAAAACTTGCAGAGAATAACTTGCATTTGTTGCAGGAACTTGCAGTATTGAACACAACTGAAATACGACTACATGAATTTTTTATTGTACTTTTATCTGGTTTTATTGTACTTTGTTGCGCATGTGCAAACACCATGGAGCAGGTCACGTCTTCATTTTCACTGGCTCCATTATCTTTCCTTTTGTGTACAGGAGTGGCGTCGTAGCAGGAGGTAAGGGGGCATGGGGACACTTGTCCTCGAAAATTTTGTTTCTTGTTGAAAAATTTTTGTTCAAAAATGCAAAACTTGGAAATGAAACTCCCAATTTAAGGAAAATTAAGGCACAAAATTAAAATTTTGATCAAACATAATCTTCTCTGTCAGAAATTTGCAGTGTCTGTCGAAAAACTACAACTTCCGGCCTACCCACGACGCCGCTATTGTACAATTTCTAATTCTGTTCTGCGTCAAGAAGACAATGACATCTTATATGTAATGACACACTAGACCGTTTTCTGACACTTCTGGCACCTGTTGCCGGTACCTGTCGACTGGTGCCTGTAAATCATGTTCAATTTGATGCCGGTAACTGGCACAGAAACCGGTACCAACGCTAGCGCCAGATAACTGGCCAGTGTGTCATCACCATTACTATTCCACACATCATGTACATCCGCCGACGAAGGCGACTGAATAAAATTGTCACTTTCCCTCATCGCTTTCTATCGATCTCTTAGTCTCTTTCTAATCAACTATTTTCCACCAGAACATACTTCATTTCTCACGTCTGAAGTCAAATTGTGTTTACATAGCCATGTGAAAAACAGTAATTTGTTCTGATAAAGCATAACCATCTGATCAACATTATTTTCATTTGCCTCTATTGTCCGTGCCCGCCTGTGCCCATCCCAGCCGACGATCAACCAATGGATCCCATGATTTCAATCCGCTGAATGGCATGCCATTTATCCGCTAAATCTTTGGATTATCAGTAAATCGTGATGAATCTTGAGGAAATATCAGAGAAAAAGATAACTCAACACAGAATTGAACGAGTGGGACAGAATGAGTGTCAATTTAATAGCATAGCAACTCACACAGCAGCTTTGATACCACACACCACCCTCATCATATCGCCTCATCATCATCATAATCATCATCTCTGTATTGACTAGACAGTCACACCGCTACAACGACGAAACACACCAGCGCTATCGCATTGCAGATATGAGCGACGACAAAAACAGAATGCGGCGGCCTGCTTGCCAGCGACAAAGCAAAGTGATTTTAAAACATTTTTTCTGTTCCATTTTCTCACTGAGACAAACGCGCAAGTGGATAATACGCCGTTGCTTCGCGATGTCCGAGTTCAAGACAACGGCAGCAAATAGTCGGTTGGTCGGCGGCGGCAGAGAATTCCTACTCAAAACTAATATTCGACACACGCAAGCACACACGCACCCGGCTATAGAGCAAAGAGCAGCTAGTTCGCTGGCATATGATAACTCATCTCACGTATGTCTGCAGTGTCAGTAACATATTCTGGCCGGGTCTACGCTACGCAACGACGGCTATATCGGGAAGACTGCTGCTGTGTGAATGCTTCAGCTGCTGCGGCTGCTGATGTTGAGTTGGGATGCGGCGGAGTAAAGATGCAATAGACAGAAGACTCGGGGTAGCGACGACGCACGGTGTCCATTGGTTAGCTGCGCGAATAAACCACACAACACACACAATGCACATTTCCCTGTTAAATAAATGTATCACGGCGTAAACTTACTGTGTTAAGGCGCGAACAGAGCGACGTAACTGAACTAAACTGATACGGTTTAGTTTTTTTGACGAACTGACCAATGGGCAAGCAGGGCGAGCCCACTGGTCATTGATTGACGCGTACGTAAGCGTAGTCACATAGGCCACCGACGCCGTATAGTCGGTGCCTACTCTGCTGTAATGCACTACTGCTTGCCCATTGTTTAGTTCGTAAAAAACTAAACCATGTCAGTTCAGTTCAGTTCAGTTACGTCGCTCTGTACGCGCCGTTATTTAAGCTGCAGTCACTGTAACTGATCGATTTTAAATTCGTAATTATCACTAAAGCGCTGAAATTTTACGTGATCATCCATGCACACGCTTCAAGTACAGGATATGATCACGAAAACCTTAAAACTACTAAAAAGTAAAAAGTAAGATCAGAACTAAACCGATAAAACAATACAGCTAAAAAACCAAAAAAATTGAGCCAATGCTCACGAGACGCGCGAAAGTCTATAGCAGTGCCTATTCGCAAATTTTTTTAGTCTATCTCCAGCCATTTTGTCGCAATTCACTTATGGGGTGTTTACACGATCCAGCAAACATCCAGCAAACTTCCAGCAAATGTATTAAAAATACACGTGCTAATGCTGGAAGTTTGCTGGATGTTTGCTAGATCGTGTAAACACCCTATTAAGTAAAAGTGTGCGCCGCAGCTGAAGATCGCGAAAATCAATAAAACTCTTTATTTTGACAGTTTAGAGTCTTTCAAAGTCATCGATGTTAATACGACTAAAAAATTTGTCATTAGTGCTTGTTGTGATAGGCAACATGTCCATGAGTATTTGCAACCGTTTTCACGAAAAACTGACCAACAGTGGTAAAATAATGACTTTTACGGGTATACCGCTCTTTGATGCCCGCGTGCGCAGGTTTCCTTAAACCTAGAAAATCGAGACTCGGACCTTTTGAAATCTACGTTCAATATTGAAAATTTAATATGCAGCTTGTTCTTGTCCTATCTCTGTTGATTTCGGCGCAATTCGCTCTTGAAATGTGTCTCGCAGCCCAAAATCACCAAAAAATCCATAAAAACCTTTATTTTGGTGTTCAAGGTCACCCAAGGTCATAACTCTCGGCGCCAATTAAAAGCCCGTGTACGACTTCCTAACAGTGATTAATAGTAACCTAGGCCCTATTTTGCGCCGTTTTTGAGATAATATGGCAAATTATTGGCTAAAAATCGCAGATTTTCCTTACCCCCCTCTCACTTAGCACCTTTACTCAGTGTGACCCCTTTCGAATTTATGGAAAAGCTTTATGGATCCTGAAGCTAGAGTCTTCCAGTTAGCCGAAGGTAATGATTTGATGATCCTAGTTTGCACCGCTTTTGACTGATCCACTCGCGTGACAGACACAGAGACAGAATTGCGATAGCTAAGACGCGCTACAACAGTGTCTGCTTTCGCGCGTAAAAACGTTACATATAGCAACAAAAAATTTGAGCAAAGCTCACGTGACGCGCGATAGCAGCGGTCCTTCCACCCGGGCAACCGAGTACAGCATGCAATAAAATAATAGTGCGTTTTGAATTAGTCTCCAAATTTGAGGCCTTTGTACGAAAACTCTTGAATTTAAAAGATCAAAATTTAGATTGTTAAAAATGGATATTCTACGCTAAAAATTATATTGGCCTACGCAGGTTGTCCAGGTTTATCTTTAGCCATTTCGGCGCAATTTACTCTTGAAATGTCCGCCGTAGACAAAAAATTGCAAAAAAACACTAAAAATCTCCTATCGCTTAAGGTTTAAAATCATTCAAGGTCATCGATGTTGACGCCATTCAAAAACTCTTCACCGGTGCTTGTTATGATAAGTAGCATGTCTGTGCCTATCTGCAACTGTTTTCCCGCTAGACGAGCTAATAGCGGTAAAATGACCACTTTTTAAAAAGGTGCCCTCTTTATGCCCGCCTGCGCAGGCCTCCTTGAACCGAGAGAGTCGAGACTTGAATTGCTAAATCTGCGTTTAATGCCAAAAAATTCATACGCATGTTGTACACAACAACTTGGTTTACTATCTCCTGCCATTTCGTCGCAATTCACTCTTAAATTGTGCGCTGCAGCCAAAAATTGTGAAAAATTCATTATAAACCTTTTTTGGAGGTTCAAGGTTGCTCAAGGTCATCGATGTTAATAAATCTTAAAAGCCCCTCGCCAGTGCTTGTTTTGATAAGCAGCATGTCCGTACCGATCTGCAACCGTTTTCACGCTACACGAGTCAATAGCAGTAAAATAACCACTTTTAGGGAGTACCCCTCTTTGACCCCCGCGTGCGCTGGCCATGGCTAAGACGCGCAAAGCATACTGCTATCGCGCGTAATAAATTATTGCAATTTAAGTCTGCCACTATGCGAAACCATGTTCATTAGTGTCATGTCATTCATTACACGAAATATGACGTAAAATAATACAATTTGTAAAAACATTTCACACTAAGATAAAGCTGTTTAGTACTTTTAAGTTTATACTAAAAATGTCTGCAGTCAATCGTTAGTGTGTGCAAAATATGCACATTTATGATGACTGAACAAATATTACAAGTATTTTTATCCATCACAATAAACAAATAAAAACATAACTGTCACGGAATGACACTGATAGAATTTTACGAAATATCGACAACGACAAAATAATATTTATGCTTCTAAAATATACATTAGGTACCAGCAAACAATATGCTAGAATTTAACACTTTAATAAATACGACTCCATACCTCTTGATTTTTCTGTGATGTATTTATGACGATGATGAGTATTCTGCAACAAAAACACATAAGCAAACAATTAGGTCAACTTTAGATTAACTGTTGTTAAGTCACAACGAAAAAAACGTAGTTTTTTATATATACATCTTTATTTTAATTGCCATAATAATAGCAGTAAACACTTAACTAAGCTTAACTGAACGTAACTAAAAAAAAGAAAATGTCACACAAAATTACGATGTTAAAAGTTACAGCAACGTCATACTGTTCAAATCCTTCTCGGCAGTTTTGAAAGAAAAACCTAGCTAACGCATAGGAAAACGCGTGACAGCGGTGCATGGTTGAAGGCCTACTGCGAACAAAATCTATAAGCTCACCGATCCCAGCAACTGACATTGAGTACGATGCATTGATATACGCCAGATGGCGTTACCGTCTCGCGTGGCTGCTGCCGTTTGAATGGCCGGATGCAAGTATTTTGAAGGGGGTACCCAAGTTTGACGCCCCGTACGGAGAATTTCTTGAACGCACGGGGCGAAATTTAAACTAATAAAAACTACGTTTAATGTGGAAAGTTTTGTATGCAGGCTGTCCCAGTCTAGCGATTTCGGCACAATTCGCTTTTGAAATGTGTGTCGCAGTCAAAAATCGCCAAAAATCCATAAAAAACCTTTATTTTGGCGTTCAAAGTTATCCAAGGTCATTGCTTTCGGTGCCACTCGAAAGCCAGTGTATGACTTTCTATTAGTGATTAATAGTAACTTAGGCCGTATCTCGCACCGTTTCTGAGATACAGCGGCTTATAGGCTAAAAATCGCAAATTTTTCCTACCTCCCTCTCACTTAGCGCCCTCGCTGGGGATGACCCTTTTCGAATTTTATGGAGAAGCTTTACTGATCCTAAAACTAAAGTCTTCCGGGTAGCCGACGGTAAAAATTTGACGATCCTAGCTTGCACCGTTTTTGACTAATCCACCCGTGTGATAGACTGACGGACAGACAGAATTGCGATAGCTAAGATCCGCTATAACAGTACTTGCTGTCGCGCGTAAAAGACAGATTACATGGAGAGTTTTGGCTGTTTATTAACGTCGCCAAAAATCTGTGCTTTTGTTTCACTATACCCGTACAATTCGCAACCAAGTCAAATAAAAAAAATTTTAGCACGCAAATAAAATTTAAAATTAGCGAAACAAATATTTTACATACCAGTTGATCTTGTTTCTCTCCTAATGGTACCCTGAAAAATAAGCAACAACATTTTGTCAAAAATTACGCATTACTTTCATACATTTCACATTATGTTTGTTACCAATATTTCTACAAACCCTAATATCAGTAATAAATTAGAATCATACATGCATATTTATCACTTTAGATTGTTACATTTGCTGAAATGACACTGAAATGTACAGGCCAAAATTTTGTAAAGTAAGCAAATTTTGATAATTGGTTTTTAAAAAAACAAAACAACAGTTAAACAAGTAAGACATAATTTATATTTGAATTCAGCACGTTACACAACAACCAAATTTCACACGATATAAAATGTAACAAACACAACTGTATTTTTTTACTTTTGTTTAACCCGCAATCTTTTAGGAATTATTCGATGCTATGTATAGGATCTTCGAGCATGGACTGTTGATAATTTTTGGAATAAAACTTTTACTAACAGCTTGAGGCATCAAATTCTGTATCATTATTGTCGCCATCTGTATCATTATTTGCGCCGTCGTAAAAGCTGCATTATCTCTCTTTCGTCTGTCTGTCTGTCTCTCCAAATCTCTTTCGTACGGGCTCTAAACTCCAAAACAAAAGCGGCAGGAGAAAAAGCAAAATGAGTTTAAACGTTTTCCGCGGCAGGAATAACCGAAGTGCCAATTTTCAGCTCAAAACGGTCCAAAGTCATTCGAACGGCGGCAGAATATGTCGGCAGCGGGCCGACGTATGTTCGCTTGTCAAAGACAGCAGAATCAGAGCAGCGAACTCACAGTTGGAGTCTTGGTGACCGAGACGCTGGTTCGGTTCTTGGCTCTGAGTCTGGACATGGCGACCTCGGCCTGGTCAGCTCTTTCTTCCGCCTCTTCGACTTCCTTCTGAGCCTTGCGGTACTTGGCCAGGTTGACCGCAGCCAGTTCTTCCTGTTATAGCAGAAACACTACACCGTCACACGTTCACGTCGACGCTAGCAACGGAAAACGCAAAGTTGTTCCTGAGTCCCAAACAGCGGCGCTGATCTCCGTTTCAGTAGTTCTTAGCCAGACACCAGTTTACACTGCGAGACCATGTCGCGCGTTTTGCCTGGCTGCGCCCAAGCTTTCGCTGTACTCATTGCAGCTACCCATGGAGGGATACAAGGTTGAGTTGACTTTGCTCACAGTGATGGATGCATTTATTTACAACAATATTAACATGAACGGATATCAAACGGTAACTCAGCCACTTAGCGAGATGCAGTGGAAATCAAATGTTGTGCTTGAAGTAACTGCGTCCGTAAGATATAAACTGTTTCACTAACCATCAGTCATATTTTGCAGAAATAAAAAATAATCACTTAATATAATATTAGCTGCGTCGAAGTGAAGCTTGAAGTTTTTGAGATTGAAATATTCCTTATTTATTTATCGCAAAATACTTCGTAAACCGGTATAACATTGCTACATTTGGCGAACTAGTACAGCATCGAACTTAATGTTTGATTTTCGAAAAGTAAACCAAATTAATACGCCTATGTTACAATTGCTAATGACATTACAGCAAAATAGTATTTGACACTTAATTATTTTAACAATACAATCCGTCTTTTGTACAGTCTGTATACAGTTGCAAAATTCGTTCCTGAAGTTTGTGTTTGCGTCAATTTGACGTATGGCCTACGTCACGTAGCGCAAATCAGCACACTTTCGCACAGTTGTCCGCTAAACAAATTGGCAAAATGCTGTACAAAAATATTCGGACTCTTCCGAAATGTGGTGATTGTAGTGCTGGGTTGTTTTTAGATTTCCAGGCTGCAGGTGCGTGTTGGACTTTTTTTGCTACTTTTAAGTAGCAGTTAAAACATTCTTATTTTGTAGACATTGCATAGCGCACCAGAGACACTGTAGATGCGATCTACAAATGTGTTTTGGATTTAAATTTGGACAGACAGACAGACTGACTGACCGCTTCCTCGGCCTGTCTCTTGAAGGTCTTGATCTTGGTCTCGAGCTGGTCAACGGCGTCGCGGTACTGGTCGTGTGAGCGGCGGCTCTCGTCTAGCTGAGACATCAGTTCCTGCACACGCTTCTCATGTTTGCGCATGTTCTTATCAGCCTCCGCTGAGCGGCGCTGCTCTGACTCCAGGATGCTCTCCAGTTCATGGACGCGGCTCTCCATCTTCTGGATCATCTTCTTGCCGCCCTTTGACGCCGCTGACTCCGCCTCGTCCAGACGAGATTGCATCTCCTTCAGCTGTATATCGACGACCACACACAAACGTCATCTTCTTAAACACTGTTTTATTATTACTGTTTATTGTTATTTTTGTCTAATTTTTACTACCGGTAGTAAAGATGCCGAAAGGGTTAAAAACAAAACAGTTAAAAACAAAATCTGGAGTGACTAGAGGTCTGGTGGGTCGTACGGATCAACAATATTTCGCTGTTCAAAATAGCATTAAAACGCTGAAATGAGACAAAAATCCAGAAAGAACGTGTCTCGCGGGTCTCCGGTGATGGCAGTTAACTGACCGACCACCCAAAGCATTTAAAAAGTCCGTTGCTGATGAGTGGGTTGAGCCGCGAGTCCCAAACGCCAGTGACTGGAAAATGTGGAAAATGTGGAAAATGTGAGTGGCAAACGGATAAGCGTACTTGGAGATTTTTTCTGTTTGCCGCAGCCTTAGCCGCTCCAAACTGAGATGACAGATGGACATACAAGTCAGCCAGTGCGCTGTGTACAGTATCTTATTTACGATTTTAACATAAAACAGACGACAACAGACCTGAGTCTCGAAGCTGCGTCGCTGTTTCTCGGCGCTGCTAGCGGCGTCCGCCTGTTTGCGAAGATCTTCCGACATGCGCTGAGCGTCGGCCATTGCCTTCTTAGCCGCATCCTCGGCCACACGAACTTCATTCTCCATGTCTCCCAGGTCGACCTGGCCACCATAGACCACACAGATCAGTCATCGAACAGCCACCAACAGCGACTAATAATCGTCCATATAACCTATGCGCCGTTTATGCGCTAATCCGTACACAGCTTTGTAGATTGTGACACTGTGTTTAGCGTCTAAACAAATAATTTTTTTCAGGTTTTGCCCGCAGCTTTCTACGTCAAACAAAAGTTAGTATAGCCCACATACACACTGACATAATGTGTCATCTCTTCCTGCTGGCAAATAATAATACGACATACAACAAAGAAAGAAAATAATCATAAGAGAAAGCGCGTTAGCTAGGTCTAACGTAGAATTATTTCTGCTATAGGTCGATCGTCGTGGCTTGGTCGTGCAACAATAACTTATCGAACTGATGATCGCCTGGTTGCTGGTTCGACTCTAGCCTGGTGCACTACCAGGTAACAACCCTGGGCAAGTTGTTTACACACATGTGCCTCTGTTCACCATGCAGTATAATTTGGTAACCGTCAAAGGGTGGTGACGCTCTGCGGCTGGGAAGGTAACCGTAGGTCTGGCGTCGCCCCGGCCATGCGTCACGGACTCAGTGGTCTATCCATGTGCGGGCTTAACGGCCAAAGAAAATGAGCACGCCGCCTACGTTTCTTGTGGAAGCTTATAGCGCTGGTGACTGCTGTGACAATTGGTCCAGACGCGCACCTGCATGGCCTGGATGTCGTTCTCGAGCTTGCGTTTCTGCGTCGACAGAGATGAGTTTGCGTTGGTCAGTTCGGCGACGCGGTCCGAGGCCTCGTGCAGTTCGCTCTCGGCCGCTTTGCGCGATCTCTCCGCGGCTTCCATGTGCGTTCTCAGCTCCTCCAGTTCACCGGCTAGACCCATCGCCCGGCGCTCCGACGCCGCGTACTGCTCGCGGATCTCCTCGCGTGAACGAACCTCACCCTCCACGCTCTGTACACAACACACCCGCCGACGGCTCTCAATTTTCAACTACACGTAACATTCAGCGGCGTCGCGGCGGAAAGCATCTGCTCCCTACCCGAATTTTGGGCAGTTGGAAAATTGTCGAGAAATCGTAATGTGGAAAAATTTTCGTTCAAAAATGCAACCTCCCGTGCAACCGCTAAAGCGAAAACCTCTCATTTTGGGGAAATTTAGAGGCAAAATTAAAGTTTTGAGCATCCACATTCTTTTCTGTCGGAAATTTGCAATGCCTGTCGGAAAATTGTAAGTTTCGTCATCGCCGACTTTTTGGCACACGACATTGTTGATAACATTTGATGTAAATCTTTACTGCCAATACTTTTCAAGGTTTATCAAAACGTTTCTATTCTCAAGATCATCTTACAAACAGCGCATTTGGCGTTTAAATTGCTTGTGCAATACAACGTTTTTATACGAAACCATTTCAGTCCGTATTCTGTGCCCGAAATAATTAGCTGTTGTGATAATTTCTAGATAAGTAGCAAAAGAATTATTAACAACGTACGAAAAAGGCAGCAAGACAAGATGCATACCTATTGAAAAATGTAATTATTCACGTATAGGCTAGCGTTAAATTATCTGTAAAGTATCTACGTGTGATGTGACGTTGTAAACAGTGGGAATATTGTCCGTGTATAGCGCACCGCTTCGATGTCCTTGACTTGTTGCTGGAGCTTCTTGATGACCTTGTCTGCCTCTGCGCGGCCACGGTTGGCGTTGTCCAGCGCCGACTCAAGTTCAACGATGTCCTGTTCCAACTTCTTCTTACCCTTCAGAGCCTCGGCCTTGGCTCGCGCCTCCGCCTCGAAGCTGGCTTGCATCGATTCCAACGCCCGAGCGTGGTTCTTACTGCACGCACGCAGACAAACAAACCAGCTTCGCTACAGACCAGCAACGGACGTACATGACGGAAGTTAGAAATTAACGAAGCACCTTTATTTTTCTTATGTCTTCCAGTGAAAGAATTGCGGAAATGGATCAAAGACATAATAAACAATAATCGGGATGGTCGTTTTGCGTGTGCGATTTCAATCGCAGTCGGCAGCATAACTTGCTATATGCCTTGTCATAGTTATGGCAACGACGTCCGTCCGTCTGTCCATCCGTCTGCCACATTCTGTGATTCTATCAAAACGACGCAAGCCAAGATCACGAAATCTTCACGCCAGCTCTGCGAAACACTCTAATTTCATTTCTTACAGTGTTCCCGACTTATCCCATTTTATTGTGCATGTTTAGCCCGCGAATCTCTCAGAATCTCGTTAATTTTTATCTTCGTTAATCTCACTTTCTACCTAGTGCACTTATTTCTAATCTCAGGCTTTTAATAACTCGCGACCACTTTTTGATTTCTGATCACGTTTTATCTACGTTTCACTCCAGTTTTTGATCTTAATTTCTCATTTCTGCTTTGTCTAAAAAGTGTTATTTTTTGTAGTTCTGTGTGCCAGATCAAACCAACAACTTGTCTAACAAAGTGTGAGTGCATTTTCATGTCATACTATATCACATATAAATAATATTATTATTTAAGTACCGTGTGCTCTCAAACTCTTCTTCCTTCTCGGCAATGCGACGGTCGATCTGTTGCCGGATGGTACCGAGTTCCAGTTGGGCCCTGGCGGTTTTGGCTTCTTCCTGTTGCAAAGCGGCCTCGGCCTCTTCAAGTGCAGCTTCCAGTTCCTCCTTCTCCTGTTCCAGACGACGACGAATCTTATCCGACTCGTGCACGTTGCGGCCGCCTTCGCTCAGCTGAGCCGTCAAGTCGTGGATCTCGTCTGCATAATCATTCGTATTCATAATCACATATTCATACATCGTAGGCCCCTATATTAATCTGAGATTACAGTTGACAAATCGCAACTATAATGCAACGATACCTGTAAACAACATACGTAATGATCGAATTAAAAACGACGATCATAACTCAGAAAGCAGCGATAGTCAATATTGTAACACTATACACTGTGCATCTCAGTTAATGCTATGGGCGAAAAAAACGAACAATGTGTTACAATGCATTAATTTTATTTCGCCTCTTGACTCATTAGCATGTCCATCGTTTAGCCAGAGACGTTGATCGCTGCCAAGTAAGCGGCCGTTCTCAAAAAATATTTGAATTTGATCACGGCTCACTTTTTACTACATTGCTAATCTCATTTTACTAAGCTGCGTGTGTGTGTTTTTTGTTTTTAGCTACGAGCTTTTATGTTTTAATTCAGCTAATAACTGCTACACAATGAAAGGCATTTTAGTCGTCCATTCACAAAAGCTGCCAGACAAGAAAAACACCGTCTACATTTGCAGGATCAAAGACACAACCGTACAATCAGTATCTATCATTTCTGGGCTGAAGGACTCCCAGTTTTCTAACCTGATCACTGTCTGAAGACATCTACGGACAAAATTGTTGTATTTTATTTCATATTTACACATATTTTAGTAAACTGTACTTAGGTGCAGCCTGTCAAAGCTAAATATTAAAGCTGTTGAGTAACTGATTGAATAGTTGACTGACTAGTGTGGGCCAAAAATGGCACAATTTTTCTATACACTAATAACTTAATCAAATATCAACCGATTTTTAAAATTCTTCTACTGTCAGAATCAAAAAAAATCGGTCAATGTTCGACGAATTCATTGGCGCATAAAAAGTTGTACCATTTTTTTGGCCCACCGTGTAGATGGCAGAAGTACCTGAGAGGTTCTTGGTCTCGCGTCGCAAGCTCTCGGCGCCATCCTGAGCCTCCTCGAGCTGAGCCTTGAGTTTGTAGACTTCAGCCTGGTAACCGCGCGAGTCACGCTGGGAAGCCTCGAGCTCGCCCTGAAGGTCAGCGACCTTGCGTTTCCATTCGTCGACGACCTTGTCGAACGATCGCTGACGCTTCTCCGCCTGGGACGCAGCCGACTGCGACTAAAATCGCACACACGAACAGAACGACGACCATCTTGATTATCATGCATTCATTCATTCATTCGTTCATCTACTTGTCAATGGTTTGCACAATTTCAGAAGCGAAATTTCCAAAAACATGTATTTATTTGGCGCAAACATCATCGTTGAGTATATGCTTTAAACGAACGACGTGAAAAAATATGCGTGTTGTCACCTGTTGACGGCGTGTTTGCTGCTCTCAGTGATTTTATTTCACACTGAACGTTTTCTTGCATGTGAGCATTAATAAGTAAATAACTAATTAAAATAAAGCAGTTGGAAAGCGTACTCGTTCCATCTCGATGGTGGCGTCCTCTAGCTCGGCCTTGAGTCGGTTGTTATTCTTCTCTAGGCTGGTCAGCTTGGTGGTGGCGGCTTCCAGCTGCGACTCGGCATCCTGTAGCTTGGCGGTCAATTTCCTCTTCATCTCTTCCATCTCCTCGGACCTGACTCCGCCCTCGCCGCGCTCGCACTTCTGCTTCCACTGGGCCGCGTCAGCGTTGGCCTTCTGCAGCAGTCGTTGGAGGTCAGCACGCCCGGCCTGTTCCTCCTCAAGCTGGTCTCGCAGGCTGTCCAGCTCGCCCTGGATGTTGCGGTTGTCTCCCTGCAGCTTGGCGCGGATGCGCGATTCCTCCTCGAGCGACGACCGCGCCTCTCCCAGCGCCTTCTTGTTGGCCTGGTCCGACTTGGACACCTGGCTCAGCTGACTCTCGGCTTCCTCGAGCTTGCGGCCGAAGTCGGTGGACTCGGCCTGGGCACGGTCACGTGACGACGTGATGTCCTGGATCTCGCGCTGGGCGGCGTCGAACTTGGCGTTGAGTTCCGCCAGCTGAGCGTCTAGACTCTTCACCTGCTTGTCTGCGTTGCCCTGCATCAGCATCAACACCAACGACATCGTCATCATCATCATCATGTTATCTTAATAAGGTGTGTTGTCAGAATGCAGAGGACAAGAAAACGTAAATGAGATTTTTAAAAATACAGTTCAATGTAAACCTAACAAGTGTTTATAGAATGTAGTAATGTAAAAAAACGGTAATTCGAGAGGAGGCGCTGAATTTGCAAGGAACTGAATTTGCAAGAAAAAGGGATAAAATTGCAAGTAAAGCAAAATTCAAGGAAAGGCCTCATTATACGCATAGGCCTACGCGTGAATTTGCAAAAAAATAAAATTATCCAGGAAATCAAGAGTTTGCAAGAAAAGAAATGTGCAGGGAACTGAATAAGAAAGGAAAGGAATAGAATTTCCAAAAAGTGAACTTTGCAAGGAATGCGTATGCATTGTAAACGTACAGCAGGCTAAATACTGTCGAGTGGCATTTATTAATTACTCATAAGAGAAAAAACAAATAAGACAAATATAGCATTGATCAATTAGTTCATACCTTTCCTTTGCTGGCATGGTCGAGCTGTCCTCTCAGATCATCAGCCTCGGCCTTTGCCTGAGCCTTCTCTTTCTCAACCCTGCACGTGATCACACGATATTATCAGAAAAAACTTAACGACGTAACGTAATTGTTAAAAGCTTAGTTTCTTGCACGAAACCAAAAGAAAAACTAAATATAAAAGTAAAAACTAGATAGCCCGAATGAAAATCTGATAAGGCGTTTAGAAATCGGCGAAGGAAGTAAAAAAGTACATGTACTAGCAGCCTCATCGTTTACTCCACTGTTTTACAGGATTCGTTGAGGGCTCTTTAGTCTTTTTCGATTCGTTACAGGCTGTCGGGCACCATGAATATCAAGGACTGTAGGCCGCTTCAGCCTATTATTCATGGAAGTTCTTTGCTGTGATTTTAGTATCGTTTTATGTTTTATTGTGTGCGCGTTTTATGTGCAGTTTCTGCCTTTTGGCTGCAGCTGACATAGTTAACTGATCATCAGGTAAGAACAGATTACACCGTGAGTGACAAATAAGAAGTGAGATTGCTGACTTTTGCTTGGCCTTGGTGATCTGGTCGATCTGCTCTGTGAGTTCGTTGACGGAATCCTGCTGTTTCTTGCGCATGGCGGCCGCCTGAGCTTCGCCCTGGACCTTCGCCTCCTCGAGCTCACGGCGCAGCTTCTGCAGCTCAGCCTCGCGCTTCTTGTTCACGTCGATCTGCAGCCGCATCCCAGCAGAAACATCAGCGGCAGCAACGACTTTAAAATCATCGTAGTTGTCACCATCATCGTCGCCGTCACATTTATTTTCCAAATACACACTGCTACGGGTAAAAAAAGGATTTGTGTTTATGCGGATATTGCAAAATCAGTAAATCACGCTGTAATTAACCTCCGCCAATGGAACGAAGTGAATTGGAGGAGATTATGAGATTGGTCGATCTGTCCATCTGTGTGTCCGTCCGTGTGTCTGTCTGTCTGTCTGTGTACATGTACACGAATTGGCGGAGATATGTAGTCTAGCACGCGCCTTCTAGTTTATTAGTTTAACCATCTCCTAACCCCTTTTCCTAATTTTAACTTTCTACCTGACCTAAATCTTGACCCTAATTTTAACCCTAACGCTGACCCGAGCCCTTATCTTGACGTATAACATCTGTAGATCAGCTTTCCACCAGAGCCCGTAAATGTCAGAAAATTCAACCAATCTCGTTAATCTCGTCCACTATGGTCATTGTGCTTAATTGTGAGTTTTCTAACTGCAACTTGTTTTTTTTATTTTGCGCACGTTTGTTGCGCATAGAAGCAAAATTCTAGTTATCGTTAAACAACCCAGTCGGGAAACTGTCAGAAAAGCAGAAATGTCCTGCCCTCTGGCAAGAAAATGTCCGGGTTATGTCAAGCTCCATACGGAGAAGTGTCCACAAAAGAAATGTCCGAAACCAAGAACCAGTACAGAACGTTACCTGTGTCTATCCACCTGTATGTGCTTACCTGTATATGATTTTTCACATGTAGTGTATAATTATGAGTCTCACCTGTGCCTGTGTGGCGCCTCCAGCCTCGTCCAGACGCTGACCAAGATCGTCCAACTCATGCTGCAATTCTTTCACCTTCTTCTCAGCCTACAACAACAATTAACGGACGTTATTGCTCGTGGAAACTCTTATCTAAACATAAACGTTAAATTATTGACACAAGTTACAAGTTTAAAAAAAAAATTTTCAAAATTTTTTTCTATGCCGCTATTCATCATCTTAGTCAAATCGCGCTCTAATTGTTGATGCTCATGAAGCTCATAGTCATGCAAAAGATCTACATCCATAGATTTTTTGTCACAGATATTTAATCACATTTAGTAACTTCTCTTTATTTGCTTCATTAACTGCATAGTTATCACATAGTGCAACAAAAAATTTACTAGCTGATTTTTACTATTCCTACTCGTTTTATTTGTACCAGACTCACATTTCATTTGGTTTGTACTTACTCCTAGACATATTATAGTTCCCAGTATTTAGATGCGTTCTTCTACAGGTTGGTAGGCCTACGTATTTTCGTCATTTATCTGCTGCTTACTGGGAAAATAATGAAAACATTGACTGATGTTATAAAAAATTGTTTTCCAAACCAGCACTCATAGACTGCATTGCTAACGCCGGGCAACAATGGCGCGCCTATTTAATGCGCTAATGCAGACAAACACTGAGCAGTAAGTAAGTAAATGTTACCTTGACGCGTCCTGAGCGCTCCTGTTCAAGCTCATCTTCCAACTCTGCAATACGCGCCTAAAACATAAGTTCACAACGACACTCGTCAGCTGCTGTACACGTATATAAAGTACAGGCAAAAAGCAGGCAAATAAAAATATTAGAAAACGCCAAACAAAGCACAATCTCAACACCCGAAATTTTTTAGCAGCCGCCTAAATTCTTCAAAGGTAACGTAGGTTTCTCTCAGATTACTGGAAGGTTGTGCCGCAGTTTTTAAACAGTTTACTAAACTGCTTCGCATACCAACACATCCCGTCCGCCTTTACCATCAACAACCCACATGCCCTATCACTACAAGTAAGTAAGTAAGTAAGAAAGTGAGTAAGTTGCTTTTAATTGCAACTGTCAATTGCTCAGGCATTACGTGAACGAATAATACAATCAAATACAAGCAGACAATGTCCGTAATACACGGTAATAGGCCTACGCAATCGTAAGATAAAATAACATATGTATATGTACAAAACCCTAAAATATATTTATAATTTTAGAAGGTGTTGGTAATAAAACTTTTCATAAAATCGGAGGTTTTGATGGTTGGCAGATAATAAAAATGACCTCGAAGTCACAGGTTATAAGTTTGAGAAACAGGGCTTGGAGGAGGGAATAGATGGTTAGGCACTAGCTTACACGTAGGCCTATCTATCAAAGAAAGCCCACCTTCTGTCACACAATCGGTTTTTTGACGTGGCTACCTGGAGCTCTTTGATCTTCTTCTGCAGCTGGGCGACGAGATTCTGTTCGCTCTCGAGTTTCTGGTTGAGGTTGCTGATCTCACCATCCTTCCTGCATCACGCCCACAGCATTCCCATTCTCAACTATCAAAGCTGCTTTAAGCTTAAGCCGTTTGACAGCTTAATGGTTCGATTGAAAGGTTAAACGGTATAGCTTTTAAAAAATCCCACCCCAAAGCTACCCAGCGTCACCTGCCATATGGCATCTTATAGTGTCATTTGCCACCACACATAACCCCGCTATAATCCCCCCAGCCAGACAGACCGGCACTCGATTTGCCGACACAGGAGAGATGGGTGGCTGAATTGACCTTGGCGTTAAGTATTATATCGAGATGGTTTACCTGTCTGCAGAGAGTCATCTATCCAAGTACTAACCACTCAATAGTGACCCGACTAAGAGTCGAATCGACGACCTCGCGATCGCGAGTCCGACGTCCTAACCGTTACACTACCAAGCACAAAACGGCCTAAAAATATAGTGCAGATGAATATGTCTCGATATGATTTTTTGTGAGAAGCCAGGTCGTGAGACGTTAAAGGTTTCAAGAAGGTAGGAAAAAAAGCTAAAATTTACACCAGTTTATTGCGATTCAACTGTTTGAAAACGTTTCTGCATAAGTTTTTGAATTGAAAACGTTTCTGCCTTAAGTTATCAATTTTCAAACCTTTATGCGTGGAGAAATTGTGTCATTGCCATTTACGGCAGAAAAAATTATTATTGCTGTAATTATTGCTATTGTTGTCGCTGTTTCGTTGCTGCCATTATTATTAGAACATAATAAGGCCTACATAGCTGACCTATCGCATTCGCGTTGTCTACCATAATATGCTAGTAAACCTACTGTTTTTCAAGCGGAAAATATAAAAACGCGTTTATTAATGAACTAAAATATCACAATAAAAGGAAGGAACTGACTTGCGTCCGGCGTCCTCGAGTTCACTCTTGACTCGTTCGAGTTCCTCGACTGCTTCTTGTGTCTGGCGCAAGTCCTGCTCGAGCTTCCTTTTCGCCTTCTCGACGTCAGCGCGGACCTTCTTCTCACGATCCAAGTTGTCTTGCATCTGCAAAAACGGCCGAAATCAATTGATCAATCAAGTTTATTGTACTGAACCATATCGTACACATGGGCTACAAAAAATGTAGCTAATACATACGAAATGAAAAATAGTCACATAGGAGCAGCTATAAATGATAATAAACAGTAGGCCTACTGCAAGAACTAACGCAAAAAGCTCCGTACGTTTTACTGCTAATACGTATTATCAATCATCTAACCTCACACGTTAACATAAAGTAACTATACAAATACAAAGTAAGCCTACTGATATAAATTTAGTTAGTACGCGGATATAAAAAAACTTTTATAGTTATACTTATCACTAGCTACGCACGCTGTCTACTGGCATGATTTTTACATAAAAAGCACTTGCAAAAAATCACAACGTTTCCAAAAGACAGGGTAATTTAGGAATAAAATAACTAATACGTGCTACTTTATTTGTGAAACCCTGACAGCAAAGTACAGAAAGAAAATAAGTTAACAAGCAAAGGGACAAGTAGTAAAAAACGTCAACATAAACTAATACGAGTACTTTATATTTACAGCACACAATTAAGAGAAAAGGTAAGACAGAATACAGCTGCAGCGGTGAATAGGCGAAAAACATCGAACCTCGTCGATGGAGCCTTCCAGCTTCTGTTTGAGTTTGTTGAGATGGTTGACCTTGTCCTCCTCGGCGGCGAGGTCAGCCTGCGTCTTCTTGATCGTCTCTTCCAGAGCCTTCTTGTCCTTGCTCAACTTGGCTACGTTCTCGTCCTGTTTGGCCAGTTCGCCGTTGAGCGTCTTGATCTGGTTGTCTTTGGTCTGTTTCTCCTGTTCGGCCTGCAAGCACCAACAGTTTGGTTAAACGGTATAGTTCTTCATGAAAAACCCATCTCCGAGATATGGAGCGCCACCTGCCATATGAAATCAGTGTCGCTTGGCAACCGACGCAGGTGAACGCGCCCAGCCTCAACTCGAGTCGACTTACCTACTCCAAAGGAATGAAAGGGTAAGTTGACTTTGGTCTTGGTTACATACTGAGATGGTTTAGCTGTCCGCAGAAAATCACCCATTCCATTACTAAATACTTGATAGCGACGCCACCGGGAGTCGAACCAACGACCTCACTATCGCAAGTCCAACGTCTTAACCTTTTCTCTACTAAGCAGTGGCAACTTAACTCTCTCGTACAAAGCCATCCCGTTCTCCTAATACGGAAACCAGTTTCAGAACATCGGAAATGCACTCGTTTGCAATCAGGAAATTTTCTCTCACCAAAATATTACAGTGGCAACTCAACACAACCGGTTCGTCGAGTTGACAGATACAATGAATGATCAAAGCGTTATTTCAATAAAGCAAAAATACGCCGAAAGTCAAAAATCGAAAATACCAATCAATCAGTCGTTTTAGTTTAGGCTTATATAAGATGTAATTAGAGACAGAAAACGTCACACATTAACAAAATAAAACATCAAAGTCAAGTAGAAATCAAACAAAATGAAAGCGAACCTTCTGAAGGTTAAGCTCGAGGTTCTCGACGTTCTTTTTGAGTTCGTCGTTTTCTTCACTCTTCTTGTCAAGTTTGCTCATCAGTTCCTCCGAGCCTCCCTCAAGGTCCTTCAGCCTCTCCTCGAGCTCTTTGATCTCCTCGTCCTGGTCTCCCTTCTGGTTGATGAGCAGGGCGACCTTCTCCTCGAGATCAGAGACGGTGGTGTCACCCGCCTGCAACTGAGCGAACATGTCGTTCTTCTGCTGCAGCAGAACCACGTTCTGTTCTTCCAGCTCCTTCATCTTCTTCGCCGTCTTCTCCAGCTCCGCCTTGGTCGCTTCGTAGTCCTCGGCCATCTTCCTCATCTCGTCCTCGGCCTTGGCCTGCGTCAGCAGCGGCTTAACCCGGGTGTACAGCTTCCACCACTGCCAGTTGCGCATCGCCATCCAGCGACGAATGTTGCGCTGGATCACGCTCAGAGCAACTCTGCACGCAGCCCACACAACGTCGCAGTCTTAGCAACAAAATGCGCGTATCTGGTCTCTCCATATCAATTTATGCACGTGCGTCAAACAGCTTTGAAGTGGAAGAAATTTTTAAAAAAATTCAAGTTGACTAAAAATAAGCCGTTTCTCGTGTATTCTTAAAGACAGCAAATATACAATCGCCACGCCATACAAAAAAAAATAAAAAAGAAAGAAGCTATACAGAGTCAGATCGAAATGCGCCAACGTATCACAGACAGTGGTGGCAATGTCTGGGGACTATAACACGCAGACACTTAAAATAATAATAACTTGGTATACATACACATAATGTAACGTATGTTCAGAACCTTCCATGAACATTTCGGTGCTGAAAAAGTACATTAGGTTACAAAAAAAATTAGATTTTGGGAATTTCCCTTCGTCCCCAAATCTTTTGACTCAGTGGCGCATTTTTCACCAAGTCACAACGTTACGTACGAGAAGACAGCGACTCATTTACAAGCTTAAAACCATTCTCTTGTAGCCTATCAGCTGGACACATCAAAATTATCGCACGATCTATACTGACCTCTGATCGCAGAGCTTGGAGTAGTTCTTGCGGATCAAATAGCCGCGGATACGCGCCTGGAAGTTGGAGAAGATGCTCGAGAGCTTCTCCTCGCGCATCTCTTCGAGTTGACCCAGGACGCCGGCCTTGAAGAAGACCTTGGTGTGGCCGATGCGGTAGTTGTCGCCCAGGTTGAGCGCCGCCAGAACCTTCTCCGACGCCACCTTGCCGTCCACGAAGCCCGACGGAACAGCGTTCGGAGCCAGGATGGCGTAGCTGTCGACGCCAGCACAAAATAGCAAATTAAACTCTTGTTCAAACACGCTTGATCATTCATTCGTTTCACTGTTAACGCTTTGCATCTTCACAGTAAACCAACAACGCAGCTCTAACGTCAACATAATTAAAACCAAAAGACAAGCGCCGTATTTGATGGGCGGGCAACCTGCTGTGACCCCCTTGGTGCTGAAAAATTACATTACTTTACAAAAAATCTTTAGCATCTGCGGTATTTTGTTTTGTCTTTCAGATCCCCCTGATTCAGTAGCGTATTGGTGTGATGGTTCTCTTTGGCAAAACAACACAAAATTAGCGGTTTTTGCGTTTACAAATTTTTGAAAAATCTGCCACTTTTATTCAACGTCCAAAAGCTAAAAGTGTTTCAGCTTCATGCAGGACTGGCCCCCTCACGCTTGACCAAGGGCTCTGTCTCTGGACACCGCCATAGTACGTGACTGAAGCTCCGCCCCCGGTTCCCCGTTATAGACTCGCTCTTTCCTCTTCCACGAATTTGCCAAATTCTAAAGAAGCCGCGGCACGAGATGGGTTGTCAAAAAGCAAATAGCTCTTAAAATCAAATCTGGTCACTCACTAGTGTCTGCTGTTACAGAGCACGAATGTGTGATGCGACACAATACGTTAATACATGAACTGTATTAACTGGCGAAATCAAACACGTAGCGAACTTAGGAATTTTTTCAGAAACTATGTGAAAAAAGCAAAAATCCAAACATAAACGATTAGTCCACGACAAAGGCAATGAAACCGGTGCCGTACCGCTGTTTGAACTCGGAGTAGACGATTCTGTTGGGGAAGCCCTTACGACAGATTCGGATGCCCTCGAGTACACCGTTACACTGCAGCTGATGAAGGATCAATTCAGCATCCATCACACCTGCAAATCACTGCAACTTATCATTCACTGCTGCTGATAGAATTTTGACCGTTATACAGTTAGTTTACGCTGTTGTGCTGAATACACATTTTACTGTACCGAGGTATAATATGGTGTTTACACGATCCAGCAAACGTCCAGCATTACATTTGCTGGAAGTTTGCTGGACGTTTGCTGGATCGTGTAAACACCCTGTAAAACACACATATCAAGCTCTTTAGTGCCTGAATGCAATCAGAGAAAAATCTTAAAACTACGATTCCGATATTGTATTATATGGGCTGCGTTTTATAATTTTAGTCTCACCTGGCTGTTTCTGCTCGTTGGGGATCAAACAACGCACAAAAGACGGGTGAGTGTGGTGCAAGATGGCCATCAGCTTAGCCAGCTGCTCCTGTGCTCAACAAAATAAACACAACAAAGAGCGACAAATTCATCAACAATCAGAAACTAATGATTATCGATAACACAATTTTACCTCACGTACGTATGACTAGCACCAGTCTAACTCAAAAAAAAACAAACCCAGTAAAAACTAAACGTAAATTCAACATGAAAACTACAAAGCACTCTAAAACTTCCGCAGCCGTTGATAATGCATTTGAAACTCATTAGTTTCGTGCTACTATTTTTCGCATTTTCTTGTTTCAATATACAATATTTATGTAGCCTACTAGTTTTCTTTTCAATAAACAAAATACGTAATAGCTAACGTACTCTGTGAGTAGCTGAAATGGTCTGGTAGGCGGAACCCTTCTTCTTCTTCTTGGTGCCACCGCCCTCTGCAAACAACAATAATGACACAGCTGCAATAACCAAAAAAATTTATTTATTGTATTATTAAGCTTAAGTCGCAGTTCATATAATGCTTGAGCATGTAAATAAAAATAATAATTAACGTCAACGAGTTGCGTGTATATCGAAGCCCACAAATGCATTTGTGCTGGGTTTTTAGCCGACCGTGCTTACGCAACGGTCGAGCTTATGGTATGAGTTGTCTGTCTGTGGTCTGTCATCCGTCGTCTGTAACGGATGTATTGTAGCTAAGCGTTAGCTCGTAGGGAAAAAACTTTTTACACGAATAATTAGCCAGGTGGGCTTGCAAAATTTCAGCGATCTAGTTCAAAAGGAACATTTTTAAATTAGAGATTAAATAGAGAGGGGTAGGGAAAATGTGTGCGTTTTTTGGCGGAAAACTACCATATCTTGCAAATGGCGAGAGATAGGGTAAACGTTACTATTAATCAGTAATAGAAAGTGGCATGCGCTCTTTTAAATTACATAAAAATCAGTGACCTTGGATGACCTTGAAGGTCACTGACAACCAGTACAGTCGGTTATCCTATCGACAGCTGGGCTTCTTATTAAAACATACCACTACGGCACTGTTACCGAGCTTCAGCAGAACGATTCAAATTCATAATTTCGTTTTTCCGTTGTAATAATCATCATCAAGAACAACTGAAGCGAAAAAACGGCATACAAATGGCATCAGTAAATATCAGAAATTTTCAGATTTAATGGGCTTTTCGCCAACATTGCGGGTTGTAACTAACTCACTTCCTATGATAAGCAAAATAAGTTTCATAATGACAAGTTTGCCGTGGACTGTAGTAAAGTTTTCAAAGCGCTGTGAAAGCGCTGCATAGCCAAAAGAGCATCCCACTATCGATAAGCCCTAAAGTATAATATAAACGGCTGCCACAAAGCAGCCATATTCTTTCTGATGAAACGATTCCATCTGTTGTACAGACCTTCCTCGGCCTCTTTGAACAGGACAGAGACAAGCGGCTCCTTGGACTCCTGCATCAACTGAACGACGCACTCCTGGATGGGATCCTTGTTCTTGTCCAACCAACCGTTGATGTTGTACTGCACCTGTAAACCATACGAACAACGCCATCAGGTTCAACTGATTGTGCTCGCCATAGAGAAAGAAATCAGAGAGTTTGTGTGTGACGTGGCTCAATATTTTAATTTCAAGCCGTTTAACGAAGAATGAAAAGACGTTCAAAACAAATTTTAAAATGATAGGCGTCCAAAGCTTTTAATATAACGCAATTTTGTTTAATTTTCCGACTACTTTTTGTTAACGAAATTTTTGCTCTACTGCATTTTACTGCGCCCTTGAGCCACGACTGAGGAAAGCCTTGGATGATATTATGATAATGATGACGACGATAACGATTAATGATTCATTCAAAACATTGCGTTTTCTGAAAAAGGTCGGTAGCCTCCTCCATCCTGATAAAAAATACCAGCTGCCAGACCAGAACAAATTAGTATTACGCTTAAACTGATGAAAGAGCAGATCAATAAATAATAATAGCAGTAATTCACTCACCGTGCCGGCGTAGTGGTAGACCTCGAAGTGAGGCTCGTACTTGGCCTGCTTGCTTGGCTTCGGTTTGCCGAAGTTCTTGCACTTGCCGAGATGGTTCTCGTACAGCTTGGCAAGGAAGGTCTTGTCTGAAGCCTTCGGGAACATGCACTCCTCCTCAAGGATGGACAGGATGCCCATAGGCTAAGCACAGCAACGCGTACGCAAATTACGGCTGCTATATAGCTGAAAATAACAGTGTTAAAAATAGCAGAGTTGAAATCTACTTCTGCTATAGAGGCACGCGCCGAAATACAAGACCTTATTAAACTGAATAATTACATGAATAAACAAGGAGCATATCAGGGCCATAGTCATAATCATAGTCATAAATGTTACAGCTTCCTACTTACATAAGTGAAGACCGACAGTGCATTTCAATGTCTACTTTATACAGAATTTTAAGAGTCTGCAGACAACCAAAGCAGAGTGAAGGTCTCTTATGTAGGGACAAATTTGATTTCAAATTCTTAGACTGCAGACAGAAAAGACGCGCTTCGCGAACTGGGTCCGTGTGACCGCGTCCTCATGACAAAAGCTACATTAGTTTTGAAGAAACGCAGCTGCAATGTCTTCAGTTCATACGCGGTCTGAAAACCAATAGAGACAGTGCTGTCAATATGAGAAATCGCGCATTTGCGCTCAGTGTTGTAGATAAAATACCTTCTCAATGAGAGCGATACAAGCTTCAAGATCCATGCCGAAGTCGATGAACTCCCAGACGATACCTTCCTTCTTGTACTCCTCCTGCTCGAGGACGAACATGTGATGGTTGAAGAACTGCTGCAGACGCTCGTTGGTGTAGTTGATGCACAGCTGCTCGAACGTGTTGTACTGCAAACAACCAACATCGCCGTCATCAATAGTAACATCATCATCATCAGCAGCAGCAGCAGCAGCAGCTTTGTCGTCGTAACAGCAACTCTCACGCAATTACAACGAACCAAGTAGCAATTATCACTGGCGGATGTAAAGTTGCACCAGCTTGACATAAGCGCCTACTTAAGAACGCCAAGCTCAAACTTTGCGTGACTTTTGTCAGAAATACACATTTAGTACTAAATATCAGTACAACTAACGCAAAACAAGCGGCATAAACCGTTACAGCCGAATCAAAAAAGTTTCAATTGAACTTCTAGAAATCCAGTGTCACAGTCTTGACGGATTTCGCAGACATTTTTTTACTTGCGACTATTTTGTTTTTTTTATTTTTATTTTAATTGTCGTTTATTTCCTTCGTTTTTTTTACTTTTGTGACATCAGGCGCCTACTCTTTCCATAAGCTGCCTGTTTCTCGATTTAAAAATATTTTACATAGCAAAATCTGCCACATTCATCTCACTTTAGTTCCGCTTAAAGCAGTTTTCGTTTTTTTAGTTTTTTAAAATTTATTCAAGCTGGAAGCTTCTTGTCAGTTTTACAGTGCAAATCATTTATCATATCATATCAAGCCGACGACTTTAATATCAGTGACTATTATGGCCAATTCACAGCAAAACGCCGACGAGACTCAACTCAACTTAACTGCGGTTCAGCCAAGCGGCTAGCAAACAAGGCGTGGTCTGTGCACAGCAGCGTGACGTCACAATGCTAATGACGTCATTGCGTTGTCACCCACAGCCACGACAGTTGAGTTGAGTTGAGTTGCGTCGTAGGTGTGAATTCAGCATTAGCATACAGACCTCGAAGATCTCGAAGCCGGCGATATCCAGCACACCGATGAAGTACTGTCGCTTGTTCTTGGTGTCCAGTGTCTTATTGACACGAGCCACCAGCCACGTGAACATCTTGCCGTAGATGGCCTTGGCCAACGCAGCGACCGAGTAGACGACCTACCAGCCAGTCATAAACACTCAGTATATATATATA
>Ga0209367_1002010_pt1 | contig 26247 bp, 17 predicted proteins | sample WorMetLIZISLAND2_FD_187412 | JGI IMG/M metagenome (GOLD analysis project Ga0209367, IMG submission 187412) | Marine gutless worms symbiont microbial communities from Max Planck institute for Marine Microbiology, Germany - Olavius geniculatus... ... | reverse complement strand
AGCAAGATAACTCAAAAAGTTATGGACGGATCTTTCTGAAATTTTCTGGGAATGTCGGGAATGGCAAAAACTACCAGTGATTCAATTTTGGGGTGATCCGGAAGGAATCCTGGATTCTGGATCACTTTGAAATTTTTGTTACCATTGCTTTCAATGGGGCATAAGGGAAACCGCTGACAAACCGAAGATGGTGCTGCCACCTAGCGAACAACATGGCCTTGGCAGAGGTGTGCGGGCTCTGACTGCTTTCTAGTTTGTTTCTGTATTTGACTGCTCTGACCAACTGTGCAATATGTTTCCCAAGCTTTGACAAATTTGTCTATGTAAGCCTAAAAACAGCATCAATTCAGTACTGTTTTTAATGATTCTATGCAGAATGCCCTGCTATATAAAGTTTTAATGAACCACAAGAATGAAATTGTGCAAACAAGTAAACGTTGTTTTAGCATTAAAAATAACTTAATATATAAACGAAACACACGAAACAAATAACTTATACAAAGATAGCAAGTTCAACATGGAATTAGCAGTTTTAAGCAGATACAAAACATAATCACATTGTACACATTTATACAAATCATCAGTAACAACTTCACTACATATGGTAATAAGCTGCTCAAGCAAAGTGTAAACAATTTATACAAACTGCTGTCAATCAAAGAACTGTTCCGATTACTAAAATTAACTTGATGATGTTATCTACGGATGTTTCTATGCAATACAATGATAAGCGTACATTTCCTAGTTGGATCACAACTAGAAGCATTCAAAGAGTTCAAGGCTCCACAAAGAACAGTGCTACCACCTGACAAAATTAAAAAAATACTACAACCATTTTTTGTATTCTGCTGGTGACAGCACCGTTTGCCACCAAAATCTAATAATCTTTAAGCTTGGCCTTCCATCAAAATTTCTGCTAATCCTCCTGTGACGTTTTTGTCCAATCCTGTTGACCACTTTTGCCTTATCTAGCAACGCTAAATCCGAAAATCCTGCCCAGCATCCAAATGCAGCTCTAGATCATGACCAAAAGTTTACCACCACCTCCAAAGTTGGACGAAGTCTAAGCTTTCCAGAAAATTTCAGCCAAATTCGCCTGCAACTCTTCTGTAATCCTGCTGAAGAACAAACAAGCAGACAAACAAACAGATAAATGCTGGCTATTACATAACCTCCTTGGCGATGGTAACTATAACACGTAAGTTGTAAGATCAGGAAGTAGCAAGCAACACCAATGGAGAACATCTGCGACGGTTTTCCTAAAAAAAGAGATATACCTTTTAAACCCCCATTAACTGTGCAAGATAACCACACAAAAAGTGGAACTGAGTGCAGGCAACAAACAACTCTGAATGATAACACACAGCTTCACCAGACTGCAGACACGCAGTCAAACTCCAACACGATTCAAAAGCCATACACTGAAATTCACGGCCAATTAACCAGGCTGGCTCAAACCTAAATTTCTCAACTTTGAATACTGTCCTGAATCAATGTGGTCCCATTTTGCCCATCTGACTGAGTTGAATTTAAGATCTTCACAGTCAGATCCATGGACAAAGTGATACTGAAAACAGTTCTTTAGAGTAGAAATCACAGGCAAAGGCTTAGTGAATCTCCACTTTTTGCACGGACAGATTAGCCACAATCTCTCAAGCTACAATATCAGCAGAAAGATGCACCAAAAAAGTCAAGATGTACAGATTTTGTAATAAGGGCATTCACGGAAAGAAACAACAAAGCTTAGCTGGCAATCAATAGTTCTATGATAATCCAATATAGATTCATCAACAACAATGCAAGCAATGTGCATATTATTGCTAATTCCTGCAGCCATACTCTCTATCACAGAATACATACATCACAACGGAAACTCCACAAACTCAATATAAACCAAACTCTATCAAATGTTGACTACTCGCCAAACTGTGACCAGAAATACAGAACTATCGTGAAACTAACAAAATATCACAAACTGCTACCTGTGACAACAAAAAAACAGCAGGTGTTAAGTAACGATTACAACTGTTAACTGTTGCCAGAACTTGAGTCAGTACCACATTCTATATCAAAATCTACACGATAATTGACTTCAATTTGGCAAAGCTCCGACGGCAACAACACTGCTGCATGTTACCCATTCTCCTCTCGACTGCCAGTCCGGCGACTGTCGGCTTCTATCCAAGAGTCATCCTGCAGGGTTTGACGTGACGCAGCTCTGCCAGACAGACACAATGGGCGACTTCACTTTCTGACTTAGACTTTCGCTGAGTCTAAACTTCGGTCCAAGTACCTACTGAAGTCAAAAAGTGAAGTGCTTTCGCTCAGCGAAAACATGGCGACTACACAGTCCTATCGTACATATAGTTTAGTAAATTAAAGCAGTCTGGTACCAAAAATAAACGCCGTAATGGCTACACAATGACGTAAAACGTTACGTAATTACGTCATTTGCGTGCTCGGCACAATTAAATAAGCAAGTCCAAGTGTAACTGGTTGATTTATTTTCTGTTAGGTTTACCAGTTTCTGCCATTTTTAATCGTTTAGTTGAACTTTGGTCTAAGTACAGACTTTAGCGTTCAGCTTTAGCTTCGGCTCAGCAAAAGTCTAAGTCAAAAAGTGAAGTCACCCAATGTCCCAGAGTCAACTTCATTTCTAGCTTGTATCTCTATAATCTATATAAATGTTCAGCAACTCAAAAAGCAAAAATTTTTACCAAGACGGCAACTGTATAGAGGTGCCAGCTAGCAAACGACATTATAAGTACTGTTGTTTCACCAAAAAAAATTACAAAAGTGAAAAACTGGAGCCAGATGGGAGGGGATCATCTGATATTCAACTGCAATTAATTTGCTTTTATAGCTTTAATTTGTTTGTACTAGCGCTGGAAAATTAAATTAAAATCTGATCATAACTTTTTGAGCAATCCAAGTGAAAAGAATTGATAGACAAAATCATCCAACTGCATTATTCCCTTCTTTCAAAAAACATGAGAAGCACAAATGTATACATATGGTTCCCTACAGCTAGCTGCACAGCTGCACTCAGAACATCCAATATAATACAAGTAAGAAAAAATGAAATAACAACTAACCGACTGCGGCCGACTTTCGCCATAAAACTGTCAATTACAGCATCAGGGTCACCAGTCGAAACATCATCTCCTAACACAGGTAATACAATAATAAATAGAGTTATTGAAAGTCCACCAAAATTTTACAAAAAACTGCAGGAAATATAAAAACACTAAGAGCAACAGTATAGCATGAGACAAAAAGTAAAAAAAACAGATTCTGAAAAATGTCCAAAAACACTTTTCCAAATCATGCTAATATCAGTTTATAAGCGGCAATGCTTTGACTCGTTTTCCCTTTTCACAGAACTCTAATACTTCCGTCAACATGACTGCAAAAATTTCTACAAATACCAGACCTGTTGATGACTTCAGCTGGTGTAATCTTTCTTCATTTCTTGTCTGCAGATCATCCAAGTTCAAGCTGCCCATAGATTCCGTCAGGTCTGCTGGCAGCTACAAAAGCAAAAAAAAACAAGCAACATTATATATGAGCTATAAACAATGGCTACTGCTGATAAAAGAAACTGACACACTTTAAATCAATGACTAAAAAGATTTCCACGATAAATCGACATAGTATGTGGTCATTCATTTTATCATCGGAATATCCCATTATAAGTGACAAAAGAAAACCCCAGCTTGCGACCCTTAACAAGTGGCTATCACTACACACAGACGAGGGCAACTGCAGGCATCATTACACAAAATGTGTCTTGACCTTTGACCTTTTCTGCACCACTGAAAGTGGCAGATGCACAAAGTAATAATAGTTAAACCGACTGTACTCCGAAGAGCTTTGGTCAAGTGCTCATTTCAGCCCAAATTCCATTATGCTGACTTTGCGACAAAGTCCGGGACAAGTTCGCAACAAAGTCGCGAACACAAATCATGGAAGTCTGCAACAGAAATCACATCGCCGACTTTCATGATTTGTGTCTGCGACAAGTCTGCGACTTTGTTGCGAACTTGTCCCGGACTTTGTCGCTGACTTTCCCCGTGCATTGTAACAGGCTAAATTCCATTATAACGACACAAATGGGTTTGTCGTGGACTTGTCACGGACTTTGTCGAGATGGTTTGTGTCCACGACTTTCCCCGCGGGGAAGTTTCGGTCAAAGTTGACGTAATGGAATTTGGGCTTTCCCAGACATTGGCCACTGAACCCATAGGTGGATAGACCACTGAGTCTCTGAAGCCTACCAGTTACCTTCCCAGCTGCAAAGCATTATTGCCCTTTGGCCGGTATCAAATTATGCTGCTTAATAAACAAAAACATCTGGCAGTGCAACAGGTGGGAGTAGAACCAGTGACCTCACAATCATACAAGCCCCAGATGCACAAAAAGCTCTATTTCATGCTAATACTGTGTAAACAGACCGATGAGTTAGATGACTGCCAGTACTGTCGAGCTGGTGACTGACTGCTCTGCTGACGAGCTGTCCTGGTAGCAGGCCGTGATGCACTGACAGGAGTATCTGTTTTAAACACACAGCATCAATGATCACTCAGTGAAATAAACACAAAAAAAACATGCATAAAAACACATCTGGGTTTGTTTCTGGAGTTAGTGCATGTTATGCCAGTACACCAAAGTAAACTTCTGGAAACAGCAACGATGGTACAGGCCAGATGCCTTTGCCATTGCCCAACCAACAGTCTGATAGTTATGACAGCATTTCACGTGTCAAACTGGCATTGCAGCTGTCACGATGCAGCATCTACATTCAAAACTTATATTAAGTTTATGCAAACTATTTTTACTGCACTCTGTTCAAAAGTTGCAGATTTGATATCTGAGGATGCACTTTTATTCACACGTAATGTACACAACTAAAACAGATGCATAAAATTCACTTTTCACATTAGAAGAAACAAGACATAAACAGACGAACGTGCCAAAAAATGAAGATTCTGACAACAGAGCTTCAGTCTGTGAGACTCGGCCACCGTTTACATCACTATCAAAGTGCCGTCGAGGTAAAGACACATCTTGACGAGCTATGAAACAACACAGAAGGCAGTGTGCTATGTACAGCAGATACTACTGAACAACATCATTCGATCAATTAACTGATCTATCAAACCATTAATCTGCATATTTGTACACTGTACAGTGGCCCCGAAAACAGTATGATCAAATGAGCCGTCAACTAAAGCTTTGTTCAGAGAGATGACAATCACACAATTTGTTCCCTGAAATACACATTTTCAGCAGCAAACCAATCACTCAGCACTCTGACACTGTTGTTTAGGTGGTGGGATGCACGATGGTGCAAGACAAAAGCACCAAAGCAACTACACTCGGTCGTCCTTACCAAGACTACCAGTTACAACAGAAGCCATGCAGCGAAGAAAACTCACTGCAATGTGAATTGCATTTCTATAGCGAGTTGCAACAACAATAAACAAACATCATTATACTAATCACACATATTTATCCTATGCAATATTAATGGGTGGCCACAAAGTAGGAGAAGGAAATACCCTGAGTTTTCCAGGCTTTTCCAGAGCCATAAACTTACTTTTCCACAAGTTATTACAACAAAACGTAATTGTAATAATGGTAATCTGGGAAAGCACTGTAAGCTCCCCTAGTGCAGTCTGCGGCCCCAGCTGCAATGTATTACAGCATTTTTGCATCCCATAACCCACATCTGGTGACATTATTTTGTTTGTTACAGTTCTTTTCTAAAGTCACACAGAATTCCCTGATAATTCCTAGAGTTTTCCAGAAGTTTTTCATGTTCAGAGAATTCCATGTATACTCAAGTTTTTCTAGGTTTTGTGTGCTATAAAGTACAAACAAGCAAAATTACCAGTGTTCAAAGAACAGTTGTTCTTCATCAGGAGCAGATCGTTCTCCTGTTCTTGGAGTATGGCTTTTTGCTGCACTTCCAGCAAGTCCTGATCTGTCGGCATCTCTGGCAAGTCTTCCAAAAATGGTTCATTGTGATAGTCGGTCTGTTCTACAATCACACCACATCATACCATCCATACTTGTGACAGTGTCCTTCAAACAGGGCTAACAGGTGTTGTTATATGATATACAAATATAGATGCAAAAATTGGTCAAAAACCATCATTATAAACATAAGTTTTGAGTGTCGTTAAGATGTGGGATAAACTCTGACAGTATCTGACAATGTGAAGCAAATATTTCAACAGAGTATTTTCAGAGAAGCATGGTATCCCAATAATGAGTTCATCAAGGATAACAACCGAGCCTATGTGAAGTGTCCTGTTAGCTGAGACAAGCAGCATTATGCACGAAGTAAAAAAAATCCATTCTCAATAATGCACTGCAACTGCAAATGCACGATGCAACAATGTTATGAAAGTCATGTCATGTTGTCGTGCAGTCGTCGACGACGTTGGTGACCATGCTCTGCCAAAAATCTTCTAAAGCCCTGATGAGCTCAGTTGGGCTGACTTTGTCCGTCCATGATTCTCCTACGCTGTCCAGATACTCTAGTCTCTGACGCCCCCTCGCTTTCCTCCCATCTATCCTTCCTGTCATCACCAAATTCTCCAGACCATGCTTTCTCAACACGTGCCCCAGGACAGCTAGTTACTGTTGAGGTATCCTTTTCATTGGTGTACGATGTACCCTTGCCTCTTTAAATACTTCCTCGTTACCTTTGTTCTTTGTCCGTGATATCTTTAGCATCCTTTGCGAAAACCAAACTTCCACGGCCATCAACCTGTCCTTCATCACTTTCGAAACTGCCCATTTATAATGAATATAAGTACAAACAAAATAAACATTTAGATACAACACTGACAATGTGAAAACAAGCACAAAATCAAAATTTTAAAGTAAACATATATTTGTTATAATCAATGACATTCTGCAGAAAATACTGTACAACTTTCAGTTTTGAGACCACATCAAAACGAAGAACATAAACTTGAGACCAAGACTTAACACCAACAAAACCAACTGTTAACAGCAAAAAGTTGATACATAATAAAAACATACAAAAATGATGCTTGCAAAGTGCAAAAAGTAAGCAAATCCTTACATCATTTTGCCAAAAAGTTTAAATTTATAATGCAGAAACTGAAAAACCAGTGACAGATCAAAAACATGAAGAAAGTCAAAATCAAGACAATGCAATTCAAGTCCAAGACCACATTTTTTTGGTTTTCAAATCAGTCACCAGACCAAGACCATAATCTTGAGACTAAATGTCTGACTGACAGATTGGATACAAACTAGAGTGGTGAAATTCGTCAGCATTGTCGGAACATGCAGAAGCTGGTGGAAAACCCCGGCGACCAATTGTAGGCCGACGTCGGCTGACAAGCTTCGTGCTAGCATTCAGCCTACGCCAATCAGTTTGCATGGTGATGTCAATATGGCACTTACTAAAATATGAAAATTTATGACTTAGCCGTTATCACTGCTAAATGTGCTGTTGTTGACAAGTGCTTTTGAATGAGAAAAAATGCACATGAAAAGTACGATCACGTTAACTGGCATGTCTTCTATGCATGCGACAAGTCACAAAAACATATAATTAAATACAAAAAAAATAGAAAAAGTAAAGTGTAGTCCTTCCTGAGATATAAGACTCACAGGGGCTGCTGACCTGTTTCCTTAGCCCTCAGTCAGACACCAGCTTACACTGTGAGGCCATGGACATAGAGCTAGTGCATCTGCACTATGTGTCTGTTTAAGTCCTAGCTATTGCTGATACTCACTGTGTCTACCCACAGACCACAACCACCATGAACGGCCAGGCTGAGTTGAATAAAATTAGGGGGAAAATTATTTCCAAATTTACATAACGTAAACATAATATTGTAAGCTGCACGTCAAGTGTCATTAAATTACGTCCAAAACACACGTCAGTAAACGTCTAAATTTTATTAAAGTGGTCAATTTTTCCAGAAACCGGATCCCCAAAAATAAAAATTTTGGAAATTTACAGAGTGAGACTTCACAGGCTAGACGCTCACCCAACACCAAGAGTGTCAAAGCACTGAAGATTTAATACTACACACAAACTATCCAAGCTAATAAATACGCATATTTATCGGAAAAAAACCAATCAATAATAAACAATCAATACATGTAATTTCCAATGTCTCAGTAAAGACAGATTGCCACAAGTAGCAAAAGAGTGACATATAATCAAACGGTCATCAAAGCAGGTATATTAACTTACGGTGTTGAAGGCTGGACAGGTGGATCTGATACCTTAAACACCAAACAGCAGAATTCAGCATCACAGCACAATGAAAATAATACACAGCAAATAAAATATTTGCTATCGCACATAAAAGTGTTAAAACACTTACAAACCTGAATGAAATCCAATCCCATCTCATCAAATAAAAGAAAACGTAGTGGATTATTGCAACCTTAACCAGTTATGCTAAAAATTGGCACACTGAGTACTCATGCCCCACGGAATGTTCACATCGATCTTGATCAGTTTACAAGTTAGAACTTAGAAGCTTGTAGAGGACAGATGGACAGACAGACAGAGAGGGAGATAAATGGGTAAGACCCACACTATGACCCGGTAAGACAGCTGCACAATTAGACATCATACAATCGAGTGAGCGAGAATATGTACTTGCTCACGACTTGACTCGACTTCAACACGCCGTCGCTCTGACTGCAGCCACTGCTTCATCCGAGCTAACTGATTCAAAACCTCCACATCTTCACCACAGCAAACAGCATATTTACAGTTCACAACCAGCACAAACCCACAATGCACACACTCACAAACTGACACTTGGTCCACGTTTAATCAGCATATTTTTACAAATTACTCCACATCTGTTCAGTTGCAAAAAAGAAAACTTCTGGGAAATGATGTGGTAACATTTTTACAGTATATAATGGCAAAATGCTACGTGATATGTTAAACAGAAAAATTTTGAAAAACAAGCTAAGAGAGAAAGAAGGATGTATAGAGCTGACAGATAATTTATTAGAACACAGAAATTGTGCCAATAAAAAGATAGCAATTGCAGCACATAAGTTAAGTTGACAGATTAGTGCCAATAATTAACTAACCTATGAAACTGACTTTTACATTCATAGCAAAAATACTACCCTAAAAATACTAACAAAAGTATATATAAATGGTGTTTCATAAAATGGCACCCTTTTTCTTTCTTTGATAGGTCAGTCAAATGGTGATCAATTTACATAAAATAGTAGTGGCTGAAAAAACTTATTCAAAATATTTCAACAAAATGTGGCTGTTAATTAAATATTCTTTGCTAGTCGTGATGAAACGCTGACGTCATAATGCATCGTGAATACAAGCTTGCTTGTCTCAACTGGTGCTGTCAGTTGTTACCCTGCTTCGATGGGGAATTTTATCTGGTTCATTGATGAAAAATTTCATCGTATCAGCACTAAGCAACATAGGGGCATGAAATCAGGTATCTTGCAATTCAAAAACTCAACCAACTTGCAAGCGGTGTGTGCTGGTGCACTGCGGAGCTGGAAGGTGTAAAAGTCAAGCTATCCTCACAAGTGTGTGAAAGTGATCATTTTGGGCATTATCGTGGCTGCAATGGTAAAACTTCAACAGTTTGTCATCAGTGACCCAGATGAAGTTCACCATCGATGCGGGCAGCTATTCAGCAACTCACAGCACAGGTTGTGGCAAACCAGTTTGTACTTGTGACACACTATGACATCAGCATTACATCACGACTAGCAAAGAATATTTAACTAACAGCCATAATGCCATATTTTGTCCAAATATATTAAATTTGTATTTCTTCAGCTACATCTGGTAAAAATTTCGTGTAAGTTGATCATCATTTGAGTGAATACCGAAAAAAATTAAAAGGGTGCCATTTTTCATGAAACACTGTGTATTTAGAAAATACAATATATCACATTAGTTGGGATGACATACTTGGTCCTCGAGATGATGACAGTTGTGGTGAAACACGATCACGAGATGCTGACTGTCATCACAAAGACAAGAACAATAAAAGTTCCAAACTAAAAACTCTACTGTATCAAATACATATTGCATCACAAACAAAAAGCCCAGCTGTCACCAGGAAAAAGCCAACTGTACTGCCTCTGTTCGAAGCTCAGCATCCAACTTGCAATCACGAAAAGAAAGCAATTTCTCAGAAGTGTCACAGTTCCATGCACACTATGTTAACGGAATACTGCTCTCAAAAGCTACAATTAACGCTAGCATAAAACACGTCGGACATGGTGACACGATGACACGTGGTCATCTTGCCAGACAATATAAACAGCCACAGTTGTAAATAAGCAATGCAAATATTGGATGCAGGTTTAGCAAATTTTTCTCACAATAAAACGCCTTGCTAGGGAAAATGTGCTACAGCCTCTACAGTTCCTGTTGCAGCAATGATCTTCAAGGTCATTCAAGGTCGATGATTTTTATGTCATTTGAAAGCCAATATGCCATTTCCTATTAGTGATCAATAGCAACCTAAGCTTTATCTCACACCATTTAGCCACAACAGCACGTAACGACCTTCAAGGTCATCCAAGGCCAGTGATTTCCATCTTATCTGACAGGGCATACGGCACTTGCTATTAGTGATTAATAGTAACCTCGGCCGTATCTCTCACCACTTCCAAGATATAGCCAGTTTTCTGTTGAATTTCCTACCCCCCTCTTCATTCAACCTCCAATTTGAAAATGTTACCCTTGCACTAGATGGCTAAAATTTTGCATGCCCGAGTTTGAGATGCATGGTTAATTATTCATGTAAAAAGTTTTCCCTTGCAACCTAAAGCTTAGCCACATTACATAAATTACAAACAAACGAATGGATGAACAGACAATGACAACTACGCCAACAGCTCGACCACTGCTAAGATACGGTCAGCTAAAAATTTCCACTTTGTTCTTATTCACAACTTTGATTACAAAGTGCAGACATTTATAACAAGAAATTTGAGCTAATGCTCACGAGACGTGCGAAAGCCCATAGCAGTTCCGGTTCAGTAGCTTAGCCAAAAATTGGGGTGTGCACGCTAAGTTAATATACAAATACCAAATTCTCTATCCGGATTGCACAACGATTGTTCCGTGGCACCACCTTGTGAATAATATAGACTTGTGTCGCAGCCCGAAATTGCCAAAAAATCCATAAAACCCCTTATTTTGGCGTTCAAGATCATTCAAGGTCATTGAATTTGGCGCCAATTAAGAGTCAGTGTACGACTTCCTATTAGTGATTAATAGTAACCTAGGCCCTATCTCGCACTGTTACTGACTTATTGGCCAATAATCGCAAATTTTGCCCAATAAGTCGCTGTATCTCAGTAACGATGCAAGATAGGGCCTAGGTTACTATTAATCACTGATTGGCAAAATTTTCCGCGGAAAACTGTGAGCCTTAGTTATAATGTCAATCAATCAACAACAACTATACAGCGCTATGTTGCAAACGAATCAGAGCACATGCAGACACAAACCACAGAAAATCTCACAAAGGTCTGGTAAAAATAAGTCAGTGAAGTACAAAATCTCTGAGTGATGGAGTAAAACTTCTAGTCAAAATATACTGGAATTACAAAGTCACATTTTAGGCGATTATTTAGCTGCTATGATGTCATTTCACATTGTGTGTACCACCAACAGAGTGGATACCTGACATACTGTTCTAGAGTTGCGGCTTTCAATTCTTCGGTTTTCATCAGCTTGCTGCAACAAAACAACCACTCCATATATATATATATATTACACTTTATCTATTTATTTTATGATAACAAGTTCAAAATGGTAGCATTTCAGCTACTGTACCTGATTTGCTTGGTGGTTAAAGACTCAAAACTAATTAAAGTAAGTAAAGTAAAATGAGGTAATACAAGGACAACTTTCAAACAAGCAAAAAAGACAGCCCCAAATCATCGCACACATCACATGACAAAATAAATCATAAATAAGTTGCAAAAAACACATAAAGCAGATAAAAAAATACATTACCAGATGTATAGGTCTTGAATCGCGGCCTGAAGTTTGACTTTCCATTCGACGGTTCTCGGCAGCCTGATGAAATATTAATGCCAAAAATTTAAAGGCATAATATTAGTAACAAGTACTATAAATTATCACTAATATCACTGCCACTACTGTCATCTTTAGTTTACCATTACCAACAAATATTCTGCTTCCCTTCACTTTAACAGTGCGATGTGACTTTTTCATCTAAGATGGCCGACAGCTGCAGCATGCAGAATATAAACAGAAACTTTTATTTGATTGCAACGAAACTAAAGATTTCTTCATGACTGTTTGGTGCTGGGCAACAGACGCAAAACAGTTATACAAAAGCATCAACTGATTCTGCCCATCCTTCAATTCACAACATTCATACAACATACCTTTGACTGTTATTGAGTGCTTTTGAGTTAATGTTACACAATGACAAGTACTCGAAGTTTAACAAATGTTGGTGAGAAAATACACCGTAAGCGATATTGCTATGACAGTTATTAGCCTTATTAATGACAATGTCCACTGTTTCTGTTGCAGCTCGTATGCATAATCAATAGTGACCTTGCAGACACAAATCAAACAAGCAGCATCAACTAAAAGCTTATCATCTTTAACAGAACAGCCGACCAACTCAAAAATACCAAAGTAAACAGTATTATCACGCATCATTATAAATTCGGTGCCAAATCTGTCATGTGCAAAAGCTAGTCCATCCAAAGAAGTGTGGCAAAGCATATGTAGTGCAATTTTTATTGAGTTGATCTACGTGAAAGCAAACCATCATACAAACATGGATGGTAAATGCGACAAAGCCAGAAGTCTGCTGGCATTATGAACTGACCTGACGGCGCTGTTCTTCTTCTCTCCTGAGCTGCTCCAAGCGAGCTTCTTGCTCTTCTTTCTTCTTACGCTCGGCTTCCTGTCTCACCGCTTCCTGTTCTTTCAACCTCTCCTGACGCTTACGCTCTTCCTGCACGTATCACATCACTCGCACTTTCACTTGGCTTTACAGGACTGCACGATAAGTAAGTAAGTAAACAAATTGATAAAGTGCACAATAATGTTGGCAAGAAACTCGCAGAATCTGAAGCACTGGAATGAGATGGAGCACTAAAGATGGCAAACGGTTGAAAAAAAATGCTCAAAGTTGACGACGAAAGGATGCTATTGAACAACTATTGCAAATGTCAAAAGGAGAGAATTCAAAATGGTAACAGCAGCTACAAAAATCTTCTAAAACCAAAACATGTACGGATACAAGTCACTGACAGCAGATAAGTGTCAGATGAGTGCAGGGTATGAGCTGGAATGTAATGTTCAAGTACAGAGTTCGGACAAGAAGGATGAGTGGGGTGGATGGTCTTGGAGGTAATGCAGGTGATTCTGAATCTGATGGACATGTGAATGTAAAGTGTAGACCAATGTCACTGTTGTGGTGGTCACGAAAAGCCCATCTGCCAATTTGGAAGAGCAAAGCCCCGAAGAAATGAGAAAACCGACATCACATCCACAGCAGTCAAGTCTCACAATACGGATGGAATGTAACAGTAACTGTTCAGCGTGTTGTCTTACTTACTTCGGCTTCTTTTTCCCTCTTCTTTCTCTTCTCCTCCTCCTCTTGCTGTCTGAGACGTTCGTTCTCTTCCTCAATTTTCTTCATCAGCCGCTCGTCTTCCCTCGCCTCTTTTTTCTTTGCTTCTGTCTCGCGCAGTTTCTTTTCTTCCATCTGCATCAAACAAACTACAATTGCTCGACAACCACTCAATATTGTGTCAAACTATTTCACGTGTTTTTTTTACATCTTTTGAAGTTAGAAAAGACGTTTTGTAACAGTAAGAAAATTAATACAATAAGTTAGAAAAATGTAATAAACATGTTTTATGTAACAGTGCAATGCAGACGCACACCGAGACTTCTGGCAAGTTACACTTGAGCAAGACTACCCCAGGAAAGCACACAGAACATGCTAGTTTTCTGACATGAATGTTTCACAAGGTAGTGTAGCAAAATACCGCAGGTGTGGTGGGATCTTCAATGATCACTTTTTTGCAAACTTACTGCTGAGTAAACCACAGATGTAAATTTGCAAATCGAGAAATGAAAGATGACAAACAGTTGGATCTCAATGTGCATGCATACAAGACGGTCAGATACCTGTTGACGCAAGTCTTCATAGTACTTTGCCTTGGCATTCTTCTGCTCTTCAGACTACGTTAATAACAACCAACTCATTGACACCGCTTTGACACCGCTGTATCCAAGAATGTAACCAGTAAAATGATGCAAACTGCCAATGTAAATTCATGATGAAATAGATTAGACGACTGACTGGCATCAATGCTATTTCAATCCATCATCTTCCCATTTGCAGCACGTGACAAAATATAGTAAAATAACTGTATTAAAAACGCTACCACTTGCCACAGGCTTACTTTTGCATTCTGGCCTAACGTAAAAACACCTAACCTAAGTAATTCTGAAAAATGGGCCAGTTGATCAAAAACCATGTGTGTGTGCATATAAAAGCTGTTGACTCTTGTACCAGTATACAAACATTATAACATATAAAAACAAACTGATAATTTTTTGCAAATGGACATTAATCGCTATGAAAAAAAACTGATCCAGACTACTTTAATGCATTAATCACAAGCCATCGACAGTTACAGTAAGCTTACCATTGGTTCGCCGAATATGCCATGGCCGCCACGAGCATGTGATGAGTCACCGGTGGTGGGTGAGGTTACTGCCTCAGCTAAAGCTGCCAGTGGATACTGCTGTCTTGTACTTGGACTTGTAACAGGTTCATTCACTGCCGGCCGATTCGTCACTGGGACAACATGATACAGCAGTAACACATAACAATTACCAATGCACTTGAGATGCACCCAGACTGCCACTAGAATACAATAACTCAGTCTCTCCAAACAATCCGTTCCCAACTTTTTGAGTATAGGTAAGTTAGTGGACAGATTAACAGACTGACCTAACTCAAAACCTCCTATTTATAAGTGACTACTGATGACGCTTTTGTACATTTAGGCTGTGGCACATTGCAACTTGTTAGCTTAATTGCACCGACTATATGCACCCATATTTTATGACCTCTGCTCAGTCCTCCTATCTCTCAGTACACTGCTGCAATCACACTGCACTCAAGCACGACGACTGATGGCCTCTCACCTTAGCATATCACATGTGCATTCAGGCAGAACATGCCAACAATCAGGCCATAAAATAAGTGTTTCAACACAGTCTACTGTGTATTACACCACATTACACATGCATAATACACTGCAGACTGTGTTAAAAACTATACTCACTGACTCACATGCACAATCTACTTCTTCAGTAGAGGTAATAGAAATATGACAACTGAATGAAGGACACAGTAAGTCACTGAGTAGTGGGTAAGTGTTGCTACCAGGAGCAGATGGAGACTGGTGGGTTGCAGCAGCTGCACCATTCCGCAATGCTACAACAACACACACATTTTAAGTAAAACAGTGTTTATTTAGATTATGAAAAACAGCTCAGTACACAGTTTATACTGAAAACAGCAGCACAATAATGCTAGACAAGGTTCTGGTCTGCCACAGCCAAGAACGACCATAACAATGGCTGCCCTTGACAAAGATGCCATTTATCCCTCCCTCCAAACTAGTGAACTGTCCCCATAAAAACTAATACTAACAAAGATGCATGTAGACTCAACTAGCACTACTTCTGGTTTTCGTTCAACTAACTTAATTCGCTAACTCCAAGCCACATTACAGCCTTACAGCACCACCTTTCGAATGGCTGCAGAAAGATTTTTTTTCCAAAGTGGCTGCTCTTCCAAGAAATGAACAAACTCTGTTAAAAAACTGAATGAATTGTAGCTGACTTGTACATAAACAGTTGCACATATAACTAGTTTATACATTTATGATATTTAACCACAACAGTGCTGCCAAATTACTGACAATATAATGACATAAATCTTATATAAATTTACTAATTCGAGTATACTGCAAAAACTTACTGATGGCATTGCCATGTGCATCTTTCACAGGAGCCCCGGCGCCACCACGACCGAATGGGTTGTAGTTCTCTTCATCTAACTTCCGATCATAACTGTATAAAAACACCAGTACTAAATACACATCATTAGCCCTATTTCTCACAATATTAAACTGCAGAAAAAATCAAACAAAGTCCACATTTAATATAAACTCAGTATTTCCAGCTCTCATAGTGAAAGTTAATTGCACAATTGTCTGTAAGCTATGAAGCCACATCTGCTGATTTTGTATGTGGTATATTGCTGAAGTGGATGCATACTCTAAGAAATACCCACACTGTTGCAAACGAATGCTTCTCAATTCACAAGTAGCATCTTACAGAGATGAAAAACGTTCAACTCACGCATCTTTCTCCTCTTTTTGCTTCTGTTTCATACGCTTATCTTCTGCTATCTGTTACGCATCATAGTCAACACAGTTCAGTTCAGTTAAAACGAGCACTGCAGCTTCACGGCAGGTCGCCACTTAGTAATTAGGTTGAGTCAGACTGATGACCAGAAACACTTCACAATCTCAGAAATGGCAGCTGACTGGCATGAGCTAATGACACCATGGTACACTATGCGGCCATCCACTGCACAAACCAGCTAACAACTGGACCCATGGAACAGGCAGCACACATATCAGCACCACAGTCAGTCACACTAGTAGCCCATAAGCTACCACTTATTTCCCATCCCGAGAGAATAGAAGGCTGAGTTGACCTGAAGCCTGAGCTGCTAGTCATGCTCAACTGAACAACAGCGCTTTACGTTTCTTTTTAGACTGTTCACTTCAGTTATCAGTAATAAATGGTCTCAACAACCAGTAGCAAACAAATTCCAAGGCTTAGTCACAGTGCACAGAAACAATGGCAATCAGACAACATTATTATAATGAACAAGTAAAATAAAATGAAAATTACAATATATGAGGTAACGTAGATGGCAGAATCCAGGTATAAAAAAATTACTATACAAAGTTTACATGACAGTAGACAGCAGCAGACTAAGGCAGACAGTTGTAAAACCAGTAATACGCTAAAAACCGCAAAACAATAAATGTAGCACTTTGTAATGTAACATCGCAATGTACCAGCATATTTGCACTCAAAACAAACACTGACATACCTGCTTCTGTAACTCAAGCTGATAAACTCTTTTCTTCTCCATGGCATTTCTATTTCTATCATCAGTGTCTACTAGACCTGGCAATGCTGGAACTCTGGTACAAAAAAAACAAAACTATGATAAATGAGAGCAATGCAGACACCATAACTACTAGGTGATTGGATTTTCCAATAACTTGATCCAATAAGTACAGCAAAAGTGTAGAAAAGTAAAATATTAAAAACTAATTAAAAAGTAATGTAAGTGATGTTTTTATAACTGGAGACAAAGATAACATCAAGGCTCACGAGCAGCGAAAAGGTCAAAAATATGACAAATCTACTGAGATGTCAGAACGTCATGTACATCATTATTTCAAAGCAAAAATGTTTTTTTTAATTTTGCAAGATTTTCAGAATGAATTTGCTTGTTTCGGAAGATGTGAGGACAAGCTTCAAATTTCAGGCCAAGTGGAAAGCCTGATACCGTGAATACCACAACGTAAGTGTGACATTTTGAACGTAAAGCAACCTTTCACTGGTGTCTGCCCAAGCCTTCCGAATATGTCTCTCATCAAAGACATCATCAAAGAATCGACTGCAAAACATTAAAACTAAAGAATCAGGCCAGCTTTGCAATGCATGACTAACTCTTAATTCAGTAAAAGTGAACCATTCCAGCAAACATGCAATAATGTTAAACACGTAAATGCAGTTAACCGATGATGTTAATCACAGAAATAAGCACATGTAATTTTAACATCAATTGCCATTAGAGTACTATACAATGAAAATATTTCACAAACTGAATACAAAATGCCATTTGTGCGTTACAAAATGTAAGCATCACTGAACGACATTAATCACATGATGAATAGCAAAATAGAGCTATCACTCAGATAGGTATAAACATCAGGGAAAAAAGCTCCAAAAATAGAATATGAAAACTAATTCTAAAACCAACAGCATTATGCTTCAATGCTGTTGACTTGGCAAACAGGAAAGAACATTTTACCTGTAAAAACATCACTCAAAAGGATCTCCACAAAAAACTAGTGATGAACACAAAGAGTAAATTTTCAGAATCCAACTGCAGCCAAATTAAATTTGGCCAACTGTGCATTTTGGTATCTAAGAATGTAGCCAAATTTTTAATAAAACCACAGCACTTACATAATCACTTGTTATCACAAACAAATTAAATAACACCATCACACAAAAGTACAACTACTCGACCTCCCAAACTGTCACGTCCCAAACTGGCTATAAATGTACAGCAATAAAAAAGTACAATTTAATAATCTGTAACATGTAAAGGATATCAGTTCAGTTTGCAGTGACCGAGGGTAACACACCTACTCCAATCAAATGATGCACTACTTCTACCTCCGATCAGCCAAATTTAGAAATCTAGCCAAATAATTTTGCCACAGCCAAATTTAGATGGATTTGTAAGAAACGGTCACAAACGAGGCCAAAATCTGGTATCCTAAATACAAGTGAATGTAAAAATATCAAATTTCAAATGTAAAACAGTTCTATGTGATGGACAAATGGACATCTAACCTTGGATGAGCAGCAGCAGCAGCAGCGGAAGGCGAGGAATAAGCATCATTAGCTGGATGATGTGTTGGTGCCGGTGGCGGTGCTGGTGCTGGGACGTTCTGGTTGCCAGTCTGCACTGGCATCTGATGAGCCAGCAAGTATGGAACGTTTGCTGTCAGCAGCCAAATATTTTCACACACAGCTAACATTTTCATCCATCCAAAACAGGTAGCACTCTTACTTACTCATTTTCTTATCAAGTGCCTCTGGTTTTATGACACTGTACAAATTTCTTTTTAGCTTTAGCTTCAACTTATGCAATTTCATAATTCCACTGTATGAAAGATCACGATCAATTGTGATAAGCTGCAAACACATTTCAGAGAAAACTACACTATCATAGACTTATGCACGTACAGACTTATATCAGCCAGTTTTAAAATGTGCATTCAAATGATAAATTACTCCATTAATGTAACATAGCCCTGACAAGTTGAATAAAATGTTCAGTGTTTCACACAAACAGAAAAAAAGACATAAACAATTTGCCTGGAGGACTCCAATCACCTTTAAAATAATCCAGATTATCTAGCTTTTTCACTGTCATATCAAACTATATATGACAACTAAAAAATATATTCCCAAGCTCCCATTTCCTGGGCACCCGGAATTCCCAGACTTTTTAATTCTCAAATTCTTGGGAATGAAAATAGCTAGATCCCCGAGGAAATTGCGAACAGTGAACAGCCACCACTGTTCCAGCATTGTGCACGCGTAATCTGAAACAAACAGTGCACAGCAAATTTGACGGCTGTTGCAGCAGCAAGCTGGTGATTCAAGGCGAAGATGAGAAGTATAAGGTAAACACAACATTGCGGCTCCCACCCAAGCACCAATGCACAAGCGTTTGTGCATTGGTGCTGGCAGTGAATGCTAATGGAACCAAGTGAAAGTAGCAGGCAGTCGGACAGAATGACCGCGAAGGTGACAACTTAACGAAAGTTGTATGAGCGACAGTGTCACTGGTGAAGCAACTTGCCCGCCTGGCTTGCACTCTTATTCTGTCTTTCCTTGCCTCTTTGGCACTGGTTTTCTAGTCGGTTTGAAAAGTGACAGTCGCCTGTATGTAAGCACCGATAGAGAGGCAGCTTAGCTCACTGTCGTCAAACCACTATGTACTGGTGGTCCTTCGTCATTATTAACAGTCTGCAGTAAATCTGTGGAGATAAAGAGTGACTGCAGGCTCAAACACTCAAACAGACAGCCCAATTCACAGCGTGGTCCATGTGGCAATAGCAGCAGTAGTAGCATCTGGCTTGTTGTTACTGTTGTTGCAGCCCACGCTCCATCTTTCTCGAAGCTCTGTGACCTCCTTGGGTTTTGGCTTCTTCATGTGGCTCAGCTCAGCAGGCGGCAGAATACCTGCATGATGCTCCACCAACCAATGACCATGTACTGCATCCCAGCACTGAGTTCCAGGAGGAGAGAGGCATTAATGCACGTGACTGATGGTCTATCAGCTCCCCAGCCCACAGCATTCAGGCAGCAGCACACTGGTTCCTGCAGCGAGACCGGTGACAGTTTTTCATAGCATCACTGCGCTAGTAGTACTGCAGTAAATCTCATTCCCAGGTGCCCGAAAATGAATATCTACATTCCCAAATTCCTGAAAATGTAAAGAGGCGTCCAGAAATGGATTCCCCAATGACAACTTATTACACACCTTTGGTTATGTAATGTACAATCAACAGTTCAATTTGATACTCAGACGCTTGGTTGGTGAATGAATTCAATATCAACTTACACGTTCTAGTGCCAGAATCCAATAGATTCTGGAGTGCATAGTGGTAAGCGTTATCCATTAGACTTTTGTATGCCTCATACAGAGGAGGTGCACCAGCTCCATATCCTGAACTGCAGAACACACCATTAAGCACAACAACGTAAATCTTTGAACAATTAGTGAGTGAGTGAGTAAGGTTTAACGTCCCACCCAACACAATAAAGGTCATTTCGGAGACGGCCTTTGCAGGCAAAATTGCACACACACACATAGTAATGGAATGATAAGTTTAACCTTAACAATAAAAAAACAAAAAGTTTAACCTTTACAGAAACACAAAACACCAAAAAAAACAAGCTAAACCTAAAATTGTAAGAACTCCATTATATGCATGTATATATAATTAACCCTAACGGCAGTTCTAATAATCTTCCCTGTTATCCTCCAGTCATCAATCTCATAATGCTGTCCATTGGAGAACCAGGAACCTTTAAACAATTAATATCACGGATTTTTGTACACCACATCGGTAACCATAATAATACAAAGCTTAAATATAATTATAATACTCGTAACAGCCAACAGCATAAGCAGAAATCAGTAGCTAGTATACATGCATGACAAGCCATAAAATAATAGTACACTTATGCAATAGCAGCATAAAACCAATAGCACAGCAGTTGATACAGTCGTAAATTTAGCGATAGAATGCCACTGATTTTTGCCAGACTGCAGTTAAATTCCCAATGGCACAACACTAGCACCCTCTGGACACTACCAAATTATACTGCTTGGTGACAGAAGCACACACAACACAAACCATGCAATGACAAAAGCATAGTTACAACACAAAGCTATACAATGACGTAAAAAAATGCTGCATAAAATATCAAAGCAAAAAAAGCTAAAGTATACAACAGAATTTACTAGCAGAATTCAGTATACAAGGCAGTTAGTGGCTGACTTACTGCGACGGTGACATGGCAGGCATTCCATAAGGATTAGCTGATGAAAGAAAACGGCGTGACGAATCCAGGTTTACACCACGTGAATACAGATCATTGCCAATAGCCGGAGGGTCACTCAGTGCAGGTGCTGCATACTGAGAATTCTGCAAGCTGTGAACAAATTAAAAGTGTGTGAAAACTGTCAAAGTGACACTAAGGGTGCATTGACACCAACACTGTTCAACTTTGAACTCAAATCAAATTCGACTTTAAACATAGTTCAGCCATAATTTGTGTTGCAACAAAGCAGTTCAAGCATTGACCTCAGTTTAATTCTGAACCGCCGTCTAACCACCGATCAAATTTTGATCTCGGCTCAAGTGATGAATGCTGGGATAGTATTGCTGCAAAAAATTGTCGGATTCAAATCCTATCCTCTCCAAAAAACTTCTTAGTATCAAATTTATAAGACCTCCAATGCAATTACACTGCTGATATGCATATGTTAGATTTCTATTATATTCGTTTTATGTTATCTTTCTACTCCGTTAATTAACAAACAGATGAATAAATTGCATTTTTCAGTGGCAATGTTTCACTGCTATAGTAAACATAAGAACGAACCCTAACAAAAACTCATTCGTATCGACTTATAAGGCATCTAATTCAATTATACTTCTGATCTAGATATGCTAGATTTGTGCTATATCGATTTTCTAAGGCCTTTTTGCTAGATGAATTAATTAATGAATAAATAAACAGCATTTTAGAGTGCTAATGCCACATATATCTTGACAATAAATGTAAAATAATAAATAATTTACGACTAAAACACAAATGCATATTTTCGAAACTTTATCATATTGCTGATGCAAAAATCGGTAGTTGACTGTTTCGTAAGCACTGCATGTGACTTTGACATCACTGTGGCTGAACTACAAACCGAGTGTGGCTTGACCAATCAGCGTCATCTACGCTATAACCAAGGCCGTTTAACTGAACGGGATCAGCTGAACTGAGTTCAACTTGGTGCAACGTAATTCAACGTGAATTTGGTTCAACTTTTGATCTACACTGTTTCCAAAAAAAAACGTCCCACTTTGTGATTGTCTATATCTTTGTCAAATACTAACCGATTTTCAAAATTTTTTCACTGATGCATTCTGTACACAAATAGCAATAAAGTGATTACTGAATACCCACCTCACTTTAACCGTGTCGCTAAATTACCTTGTGAAATACAAATGCAGGTAAAACTAGCAGTCATTGACTGCAAGCATGTTGGTGAACAAAATACGCTTCCAGCCAAGAATGCAGTGAATGATCTGTATGATGCTTGACTTTGTTAAATCTTGTTTTTTTTGGATAACTGGCATATTGAATGATATGTTTGTCTCAGGCCTTTGTGATTTAGCAAGCCCAGCATTTCATCCACAATGATCACATTCTCTTCAGTACGTGTATGCTTCAGTCTGCCGGTCTCATGCCTTTGGTCGATGCTGCATGTTTCCCAAATCTCTGTTAATAATAATCCCACTCTTCAACTCTTGCAGTTTATCTTTATACATTCTGCCAGTATTCTCCAAAGACTGTATTTTTTGAACCAGTACAAGTTCTTAATCAAAGGTTTGTCTCCACTGCTAAATGGCACATTACGTCAGCGGTATATCATCAGTGCATTAAAAATTATTATTTACAACAATATCATCTGCTTTTGTTTACAAACATCAGAAATGCATGAAAAACTAAATAGAATATAATTTTTGCATGAAAATTAGTAAAAATTATGTCAGAAGATGATTTTCTTGCATACGAATTATAGAGATTTTAATGATTTTTGAAAATTTATGTTTCACATGGTAGTGTAGCGACACAGTTAAAGTGCAGTGGGATATTTAACAACTACTTTATTGCCAATTGTCCGCAGTATGTGTCAGTGAAAGAATTTTGAAAATCGGTTAATATTTGGCAAAAATATGGAAAATAACAAAATGAGACGTTTTATTTAGAACACTGTGTAAGTTCAGCTAAACTGAGATCATGAACCACGTTAGCGCAATGTGCCCGAGAAGCAACTAAAAGCTGACAATATATGTATCACGACTCACATGTGTGACAAGCCAAACTGGTGGTACATTCATTAGTACAATATTCATAGCAAAGTTGACCAACTTTCACGATTCTTTCACAATTTGTACTTAAAAGACGAAATGCAGAAGCAGCTAAAATAAAATGTATTATCAGCTCACCTTCAAACTCATGAGCAAAGTGGACATGCTTATGCTGATCATAGTTTCAACCAAGCACAAAAGACAGTAGATACCAAAGATGAAGTATAAAACTAAGTCACAAAAACTTACTAAATAGTAAATTCACTGAGTCAAGCAACTCTGTACAAATCGGAGTCATTACCGGAAGCTGTCATTCAGAGGAAGCTCATCAACTGGTTGCTGTGAGTGTGTGCTGGCAACCGGCTGGGACTGTTTTGTGGCTACAGAATGATATTGTCTCGATGGTTCACTGCGTGATGTCGGCTGATCGGATACTGGCACCGACGATACTGCTTCTGCCTTTTCTCTGCAGCATGCAATGACCACCACTTATAACTCGATTCGTGTATCAACATCAGCCGGCAATATAACAACATACAAAATAATAAATTAATCAATTTACAACATACCCTGACAAGTTTGTTGACAATTTGGCAATCAACTGTTGTTCTTTTGGAATGACTGTTCAATAAACCGATAAATAAAAGTTAAAATTTGATGAGTACATATAACTTGTTATTACCCAAGGTTTCAACTCAAGTTTATATGAATAATAGAGAATAATCTGTATAAAAATTACCAAAAACACATGACCGTGAACACCAAAATGAAAGAAAAAACTGCTTTATGTTTTTAAACAAATGTCAAATTCTCCTTTATAACCTCTAATGCACTGTGGATACACACCACTACTGTGAGAACAAAAATGTCTTGATCGTCTGTTAGCATCCGCAACATTCCAAATCCTAAAAGTCTTCAAGCAGTGAGTTCCAGACAGTCGGATCTAGTGGCACTCTGCCAGAGAAGGAGCTCCGCCTTCCCCCCCCAAAAAATGTGGCCTGTTAAAATATTGTAAAAAAAATTCTTCATCAGAAAATCTTCATTCAAAAATACAAAATTTTGATCTAAAAACATTTTAGTACATTGTGTTTAATAAAAAACTAATCCCCTAGACATCGTGCAATAAAAATGTCAAATCTGAAATTCTGAATAAATCTGAACAAAGTTTTGTACATTTAATCAACAATAAATTTCTGAAGCAATTGCCAAATTTTATTCAAAAATATTATTTCTTACCAAAGTTATTAAATGTTGAATATCGATAACAAAATATCTCCATTACATTACCGAAGAGGTTTACTTGTGTAACACCATATTGGTAATGGAGATATTCTGTTATCGATATTCAACAATTAATAACTTTGTTAAAAAACAATTTTTTTTAACAAAATTTGGTATCGCTTCAAGAATTTATTAGAGATTAAGTGTACAAAACTTTATTCAGATTTGTTCAGATTTGACATATTTATTGCACGATGTCTAGGGGATTAGTTTTTTACCGGACACAGTGTATAATTTCAGGGTAAAATTAAAATTTTCAGCAGCCATAATCTCTTCTGTCAGATATTTGCAACTGTCTTTTAGAATTCCATCAGAAATTTGTAGCGTGTGTTGGAAAATTTCATCTTCCGGCCCCGCCCACCTTTTTAAACCATAATGCTGCTGGTTGGGCCAGCAACAAAAAATGCCCAACAACCATGTGCTAAAATGGTAACCTGTGATAAAACATGAAGAAAATAAATAAATAATACAATTTTGCAATGCTAAATTTTCCCGGAAGCTGTTTTAAAAGCATACTAACGTCTTCCAAAATTTAGCAGTGTGTGAGCATAAGCAAGCCAGTCAAACCAAGAAATAATAGAAAAATCACCACAAAACCCCAGCTGTCGATTACGATTAATTATTTAATATAAAAGCTGTTTTGACATAAACAAACACACCGTTGCCATAGATCCACAAATGTTTACATTCACCAGCATAGATATTACACGCCATCCTGCAGTCTTACGTTATTCATAGCGCACAATATCGGACACAGTCTGCGGCTAATTCTGTCAACATTTTCTAAAAAGCACCTTGCACTGCATCGCTACAATTTTGCACATGAGTACCTCGAATACCGGGGTAATTAATCGTGTAATAAGTTTTCAGGTAAGACCTACCGATTATCCACAATACATGCGCGGCAAAAAGATGATACATCGTTCCAACAGAGAGACCATGCGTAGTCTAATGACTGGCTAATAAAACCACTTACTGTTGCTTGATGGAAAGTGCTTCCTGCATCTGGCGCTTAAGTTCCTCCGCATATGCAGCTTTCTTGCGCCGGTCTTCACTCTTCCTCAGTTCTTTCCCTGACACAATAACACCGGTCGATATAAGCATCTTTTGGATTTCCACGTTCAATCAAACCACAGCCAGACTAAGCCAGATATACAGGGTGGTCCAAAAAAACGGATACCCAGTTTTATTTTTGGGATAACTTCGGTAATTCAGCACCAATTTTAACCATTCTTTTACTGTTACAAGCAAAAATTCATGGCGCGTAAACGTGAAGTTCTTCCACCCACCGCACCTTTATTATGTGACCACATTACCTAGCAAAACAAACACTGTCAAAGCTACAGTGGTCTCGGAGAACAGGCAACACATAAAGATATCAAT
>Ga0209367_1002009_pt1 | contig 26253 bp, 19 predicted proteins | sample WorMetLIZISLAND2_FD_187412 | JGI IMG/M metagenome (GOLD analysis project Ga0209367, IMG submission 187412) | Marine gutless worms symbiont microbial communities from Max Planck institute for Marine Microbiology, Germany - Olavius geniculatus... ... | reverse complement strand
AATATATATATATCTTATATATATATATATATATATATATATATATATATATATATATATACCTAACCTACTTAGTTTGGTTTCTGCATTGCCTGATAGATAGACTGATCGATCGATCAGTCAATAATTGATCTGATTGTATTACTATTGCAGTAAATAGCAATTTATTGTATTATAGAGCACAGCTTAATGTACACAGCTGACCACAAATTTCTGTAATTTCTATGCTAAGCGTTTTAGCCCTCAAACTATCATGCTTTTAGTACCGTCTTTTACCAAAAAGAGTGGTTACCAGAGTGATAGTCTTATAGTAGACTTGTTCAGATTAACAGATAATGAGTCCGATATTGACCTGACCTGACCGCTTGATGTTGCTGGCTGTAGAGATAAGTATTCGTTCCAAGTCACTACAACGCGTCTTCGCCGACACTGCAGATCTGCTGACGATCAAAATGGAAAAGAACTCCCTGGCTGAAAAGGTTGCAAGTCATTCGTCTTACAGAAAGCGTCAAATGTTTCGTTGATCGTTTTTTTATTTTTTGGCAAGTAAATTGCTATAAATTTATTAATAAAACAAATTTACAGTATCTAGTCTGTGTACCGGATGATGGTGACTGCTCAGTGGTTCAAAGGGGCAATAGTCTGAAATTGGCTATAACTCGGTCCGCCATGGCCAAGGGCCGCCATAGCCAAAATTTCACTAAACCAAGCATGCAATCTTTTTCTAACCCTGTTTTTATCCGTAACCCTTTTGCTGTTTGAACTAGTGTCCCTTCTGACTATAGTAAACTGTTCTCCTAATAAGGGGAAAATGGTAATCGGAGAAGAAAAAGGGAAACATGAAAGCGATTAAGAGGACAGAAAAGTACCGTCGAAGGTAGATCATTGGTGCCAAAAAATGTCAATTTTGCGATTATTTTTTCGAAATGGTGCCTTGTAGTCCCAAATTTTGTATTTTTGGACGAAAATTTTTCGACAAGAAAATTTTCCGACAGTTTCCTGTCAGCCCAAAAATTTAGGGGAAGCAATTACCCCCTGGGTCCCACGTCTGCCACAGCGCCACTGATAGAACGTCTGTGTGTATCATCAGCTGGAGTACGCGGAGACTCGGGTGACGGCGCAGGACCTGTACATCAGAGACCTGGAACACTGCGTGCGTGAACTACAACGCATTGTCGACCGATTCCACGCTAACAGCAGCAGCAGCAACAACAACAACAGTGCCGAGGCTTGTGCCAGGGATGACCTGATGCCGCCCCTTTACACTGATGCTGATCTGTGTGACGTCCTCGTTCCACAGCCGCCGTCTTTTCGAGCACCCGTCACTGATGTATCGCACAGTTCATTCGGTACATGATCATAATCGTAATCGTAATCATAAAAGTTATAGTGCCTTATTTTACAGCAGTTAGGCCGATAGTGCATTACAGCGTCTAAGTCAGTCGGGAAACAAGTTAGTCTTCGGGGCTTTGCGAAAAGCCCGAACAGAATCAATGTTCCTGATGTGGGGAGGAATCTGGTTCCAGATATTTGGACCGAAGATGGAGAAGGCGCGCTTCCCGAACTGGGTCCGTGTCCTCACGACAGTTGGCTGTCCATGTCCATCACAGCAAACCGATGTCTGTAATAGATTGGCAGGCAAACCAATTGGAGTGGCAAGCGAGTGCGCTGTTTATCCGGGGTTACCCCATGCAGGTTCGGCCGAGTACCCGAGAGACGAGCTTGTGGCGTTACTGTAGGCCTACTCAGCGCAGTTTTTTTTACATGTTTGTTGCTTTTCTGCAGTCTACCGTGACGCCCTCAAAGCTACAAGCGTGACAGAAACTGGTTTTCTGAGTTTCCGATTTTCCAATTTTTGCCAGTAACTTGCAAATTAAATCGATGACGAAATTAATCGTGTGATTATACCGCTAGTTTGCGCAGCTCTAATCTAATCGTTACGGTGTTTGATCAGGAGTCGGTATAAAACCGCTGGTGCAAGACGTTGGAAAGCGACAAGGCGCCGATGTTGGTCGACGACGACGACGACCACGACGACAAGAACAAGAACGACGACACGGACGCAGCAGGAAAACTAAAAACAGCAGCAGCAGCCCCATTCTCAGTGACCGTCAAGATGACGATGATGATGGCGGTACAGCAGCAGCAGCAGCTACGTCAACGACGACGACGACGACGACCACACAGAACGTTGGACTGTACGTCGACAAAGCTGACCGCTGCCAGACTTTGTCTGATGATAATGCTGATGATGATGATGAAGATACAGAACAGTGCGATGCGGAGATGCTTCATGAGATGCAGTTTCGCACTCCGGTCTGCAGCTTGTCGGCGACCGAATGAACCAACACAACGGCACTGATTTTACGGATATCGATCTGGACTTGCTTATGGGTTTTTTCTCGTTAATCAGTTTTTTTTAGTTTTAGTTGTTGTTATTTTATTCTTTTCCTAGTTTTTCTCATCTTAGGCAATTTTATAATTTTTTTTGTTACTGTACAGTATAACTATACTTTTATTTCGGTTTCTGTCACTTCGTTTCCAGAAAAAACATTTAAGTTTCTTCAGTTCATATGCTAGATTATAATGACAGCATGCCTGTTAGTTTTCAAATGAAAATTTATATCCTATCGTGTCGTATGTTATCGTACTACGATGTCTGGATAAACACTCACAGGTTGAAACGGTAACTAATATACTGGTACCCTAAAAGAATTTATCAACTTGCAACCTTTGTTTACTGATGTGATGACGCAGCCGCGTGGGTGACGTCCCGTGACTGCGAGCTAATTTTGCACGTTGCTGTTGCTGCTGTTGTCGTGGCGGCTTTTTTGACTATCGACGTCGTATTTGTTTACTAGGCCTTTATATAGCTACATTACGACACTCACGTTTGTATGCAGATCTGTGGAAAATGTATCCAGACTGCAGCAACGTCTCTACAGTGTCAGACTCCATAGTGTAGATAGTGGTTTGTAACCGAGACAACTTAAAAGCTGAGGTTTAATTGCTTGAATGAGTGAAGGAGCGAATCAAACAAACTACACCACACGACACTGACATAACTAAGTGCAGTGGCGTACGCAAGATTTTGCAGCAGGGGGGGGGGGGTTTCAATTTTACCTCTCTAATCTCCGATATAGCGGAATAACCGTCCGCCAAACAAATTATGGTTCATCGGTGGTTGAAAAAAAAATTACATCTTTTAAACGCTAACAGCAAAGACATAGATAACTTTATATGCCGTTGATTTAATAATGCGTTTTTTTTGTTTTTTTTTGAACATGTTTTATCTCCAGTAGGGCACTTGAAGTCCAAGCTTCCTTGCGTACGCCTATGACCAGGTGCAAGACTTATAAGCCACAACATTAATAATCGCACCTGGATGCACGCCCCAGTGTTTGCAAATTGTTTGAGTTTGCCTGTAAATTCAACAACAAAGTAGAATAATTATCTTTCACAGTTTACTACACGGTCATTCTATAGCATAGGCCAAATTAAACGTAGCGTATGCTATTTGTCTTGTTCGACAGGACAAACGGTTTGAGGCGGACGAGTAAAACGAAAGTAAAAAAAAACAAAAATTGTTGGAAACGTGAAATCGGCGTGACGTTTCCCATGGTAAGAGTTGTGATGTGCCATTTTTGGTTCAATAGGCCAAAGGCATCAAAGTCACCGGACGCACAAAATCTTCAAGAAAATGACGCATATAAATCTCGCGAATGTTTCGACTACTTACAGCAGTCAGAATGGCATCTCTCAACATAAACAAACATATGGCACTGTGATAATGTACATTTGCATCGGTCTACTTTTGATGAAAAAATGGACATAGAGGCATAGGCCTGAGGGGCGAGATCGTAAAAACAGCGTGTGGCGCTGTCCATAAGGTACTATTCTGGGCCGCGGGTAGAATAGCCCTTGACGAAAGACGTCATATCAAGCGATAAATTGTGTATGAGTGACCAATACCTATTAGACTGTATGCACTAGACTCTTGAGTTCATACGAAGGAAAGGTTTCGGTCGAGTCAGCGGCGACTTGACGTCCTTACTGCTGGTGGTTTCGGCTGGTTTCTGCGGCGCCAGCTGCTGTCTGGAAGGTCTTACAATCGACACACCAGCGCCACCTGGTGGACTGATCTGGAACGTGTTCGCTTGCTGCTTGGAAAACAGGACGCGCACCGTACGCACTTCCTCCTGGATGGAAGCCAGCGTCGTGACGAGCGAAGTAAGAGCAAGCTGGGGTGATCCGACTGGGGGTGGTATGTCTGCAAGCGGCACCAATGTAAGAGCAAGCTGGTTCTCGGACATGAGTCGGCGGATGTGGTCGATGTCCTGTCGCTCGCGGTCGTCGTTCTTGACGTCGTTCTGGACGTGCTGAAGCCGCACGTCGAGGATCCGCAGGACGCGTTGGATTGAGTCGAGCTGAGGCAACGCCAGCAGCTGGATCTGTGGAAAAGCTCACGTGAAAAGTAATACGTTAATGTTAGAGACGGAATGATGGACGGACGGACGGACGATTAGCGATAGCAATACCGCTTCTTCAGCTGGATCTGTGGAGGTCCTTGGTTTGGCGTCGGACGAGGCCGCTGACGATGACGACGTAACGTCGAAGTGCGTCTCAGTCCTTCGTCTCTCGTTCGACGACCCCGAGGCTCTACAATTATTGCACTATCGCATTTAATTAACGTTAGGCCTATAAAGAAATGCAGATTCTTGCAATAGTAGAGAGTGACAGTGACTGTCAGAATACAAATGACAGTACACGCCAAGGAGTAGGATTCTGACTCACATAAAACATTTTATTCATTAGATGGCTAGAATTGTTTTCGTATTATTTAACACAGAAAAAAAACTAATTTCTGTAGTCCCGAAATCCCGGGATTGGAATTAGTTCCTAGCTCATCTGCCTGTATGCATTATGTATTATCGTCGCATCGAATTTATTAGAATTTGATGACAAGTAAACATATTAGACCCTACATTTAGCAGTGTGCCTTGGAGGGAATTGCTCTGGCTTTTTGTCAGGAGACTGACTGCCTACCATCGCAATTTACAGAAGTACGCCCGTTCCATTTTACACAACAAGAAAAAAAGTAAATGTCAGGTGGAGGCTACACGAACTGGGTTTTGCTAAAAACGCAAAGTAACGTACCGTCATCATCATCATCATCTTCCTCTGCGATGAGCGGTATGTCGTCAGGACTGATGTGTGTTTCTGCCAGCGAGCTCGCTGATATCATGTTCTCCATTCCTCCTGAATGACTTTCCTTACCTGCATTCAACGTACGTCGTATACAGATCGTGTACCACAACAAGCAGTGACGGCTAAAATAATAAGCTAACGATCACCGTCATTTCATGTTCAACCAGCCCATTTTTAAAAGTAATCCATGCTAACGTCATACCCTATCCAATGTAATATTTTGGAAACTTTTTGGTGATACTGTTTACAGGCCTACTGCGCTTTCTGTTGCTTAGCCAGTATATAGCGTCAAATAATGAAGGCAAAGTAAGTAAGTAAGTAAGTAACTCTGGAACAGCAAGCACGTAAGCAGTGGAGCCATCAACTGGTGCTGGTTGGTCACTGACACAGCAGTCAAAGTAGTATATAGCCCATAGGCCTGCGTTTTAATCTTCCACGTCGATGTATTGCACCGTGACGCAAATCAGACGGACGGCGGACTGTTCGTTCCATCACACACGGTGGACTTATAAAATGCAAAACTTCGCAGCTGTCCGCTTAACGTCAGTCTGTCTGCGCAATCTGCGCTCGACGTAATTTAATGCACACAGCGGCCATATACACGACCAAGTCGAACATTTTCCACAGAGAGTAACTGGCACAGCAGAATGGTCCTCTAGATATGCGGAAGCAATAGATAGACTGACTTTCTATCCATGGGCGCAACTTGTCGTTGAACTGTCTTTCTCACTTGACATTTGCGCGCCCTAGATTTTGACTTCAAGTTCAAATTATTCGACGACGACGTCATATCATCGCAGTAAGCGCAGTCAGTGCTTGTCTTTGAATTACTCTTATTTGCTCACTTGAGAGCCAAGCTTTGATTATTTTACACTGAAAAATAAATCCACAGAGGCGTCCTCCTCAGTTTCTGCGTTACACCGGCGATGAGGGCAATAGCCTATACTGTATAGCTACGTCCAGAGTTACCGGTTATCTACACGTGAGTGACATGGCAAATAACCACCCGCCAAGTGCCGTATGGCCAAGTGTCCTAGCGACGAATCCAGATGGGAGAACAAGGACAGGCTGCATATAGTGCATCCTCCCAGTATGTTGCACTGTTGCAGTGTTATTTGGCTATTCAGCTGACCAGCCGCAAGTGTGCAAATAAAGTCACTGTCATTGTCATTCTCAGGGTTAGGTATAGGAATACAATGGGTTGGCTAATAGTGCAGTCGATGTTCGATTATTTCACACTAAAAAAATAAATCCACATCCCACCATGAGCTATGGCCGCATGTAGGCGGACCCAAACCGTAACGAGACAAGCGACAGAGGCCGGAGCGCTGTCCTATGGTCCTGTACCCGTGCAGACAATCCTGTCGGCGCCCTGTTTTTATCGTACATGAAGCCGGCGAAACGAATGCTATGTGGAAGCGGCGTAATTGCCATAGAGCACTATATCGAACTCTTGAGACAGAACTGGCCGCTCGCTCTATAGGCTTACTGTACATGAAGGTAGCCGTTTTATCGGAACAAGCAGAGCGTTACAGTAGTCCAACAGCGACAGTACATGAAAAGAGTTATTCTCCAATCTATAAGCCTACGCACTTCACTATACCCAACAGATTTCTCAAATTAATTATGTTAACGCAATACTTTTGCGAGAAGGCCATAAGATAGGCAAGAACGAGTACACAATAATTACTGCTCGCATAATTTAGTATGCTAAACTGGTCGTATGCTCTGACAGAAGCGTACCGTCTTCTTTGAGGCGTTCGAGTTTGAAGAGGTATCTGCGTACAAGGCGCTGTAAGATGTCGGCGTTGGACGTCTTCGATATCTCAATGTCGAGGGTTTTACACACCTGCTCGCGCCGACTCTGAATTGCACACGGCATACGAACGACGACCAGCTGAAGCTTTGTTGTGGGGTCGTCTTAGTATAAGGCGCATCACGAGTCTTGCCCGTCTGTCAGTCTGTCTGTCTATTTTGTACGGGCTAAAGTTGAAAACAAAAAAAGTAGAACCCAAAATTGGTAAGAATACTTTTAGGAGTTACCAATCGTGACGTGCTAATTGTGATCGAGCTCAGGATTAGCGTTGCGCAGCTATAAGCGAAGGGCCACATAATATGTCGGCTATGGGCCAACATGTGTTTCTAGTTCGCTAGCTTAGCCTACATCACCTACATGCCTATTCTATAAACCTACAGGACGGCAACATTTTAACTTTAAAATCTCAAGACTAAGATCAAGACTCGAAGCTTCAAAATTGAGACCAAAACTTTACAAAAATGCCAGCTGTCCCAAAAGAAGGCCGATCGTACGCCAGTGTCCGGAGACCAGCAGATGTGAATATGATGACGATGATAATAACATAGGGCCTAATTATAAAGTCGTACGTTGATGAAAGATGCTCTGTTCGACGGCCTTTCGTCTAGCCGTTGTTTGCCGTCGCTGTGCACAATCAGTTTCTTGACTGCGCTCCACGCCCAGCGGACTGACTTGGGCGCCGGCAGCATGTTGAACGGGACCGGCAGCGTACTGCCCTGGCTTATACTGTACACTGATTAAAATTAGTTTTAATTAATTGCTAAATTAATTAATATTAGAATAGATAGAGGCAGCGTACTGCCCTGGGTTATGTACATCATCCACAGGCGTGTTCTCGCAAATTTCCACTCGACATCGCAGTCACCCTGTACAGTCATATCACCGGACATAGTCATACGCGTATACACAAGCTGCGCAGTCTATAAATTAATAGTAAATAAGTATTATATAGAGTAGGGCAAAAAGTAAACTCCCAACTTCTGTCCATATCTTTGCCAAATATTGACCGATTTTCCAAAAAATTACTGGCACATTCTGCGAAAAATTTGCAATAAACTACGTTATTAAACATTTCACCACGCCTTATCGGCGTCGCTACATTATCTTGTAAAATAAAAATATTGTCAATAAAAACTATAATCAAAATATACACGAACAAATACGTACGCCTATCTTCTGAAAGATGTATTTTATCAACAACAAGAAAAAAAAACAATTTCTTCCGTCACCACAAAGGAAGTTGGAGCGGCTGTTTGCAAAAAAAATTCGCGGGAGTAGCTCAGCCTAGAATGCGCGGAATACGTCGATAACAGCCGAAGATGTCGGCCTCATGTCGGCATAATAAATTACGCGACCGTCCGCCAGTTTGGTCCACTGCACTGCGCAACCTTCACCATAACTCTGACCTTCAACTTTTAGTAAGTTGAAAATTAGTACACCGGTTACTTCTGCCCTACTCACACCAAAGTCGGTCAGTTTGATTTTGAGATAGACGTTCGTACAAAATAGACAGACAGATAAACAGACAGACGGACGAACGGGCAAGACCTGTAAGTCTAATGCGACCTGTAAGTCTAATGCGACCTGTTAGGACGACGGCATAATATTAACCGTGAAAGTACTACTGGTAGCGTGATGACAGCGCTATTTGCTTATAGGTTGTGTTGTAAAAGTGTGTACAGAGCGACGTAACTGAACTGAACTAGCACGGTTTAGTTTTTGACGATGGGATAAGCAGAACAAGCCCATTGGTCATTGGTTGACATGTACGTGCCCGTAGTCACGTAAGTCACGTAGACACCGACGCCGTTAGACGGTGCCTACTGCCCATTGGCCAGTTCGCCAAAAACTAAACCACGTCAGTTCAGTTCAGATCAGTTATACTCCGTTTGCACGATCGAGCAAACATCGAGCAGACATCGAGCAAGCGTCGAGCAAACGTCCAGCAAACATCGAGCAAACATGGAGCAAATATGAAGCATGCATAAAGCCTAGCAAACATAGAGAAGACATCGAGCAAACGTCAAGCAAACATCGAGCTGGCTCGTCCAGCTAACATATAGCCAGCTCATCGAGCCAGCTTGATTGTGTAAATGGGGTATTACGTCGCTCTGTACGCGCCTTAAAATTTTCGATAGAGTCTGAGATACCTGTATGTCCTCGAACGAGTGGCTCATCATCGCAATCAGCATGTTGACCAGCACGATGATAGCAGTGACATGGTAGACCGCAAACAGCAGAAGTCCAACCGACTCAACTATAGTAGTAGCTCCATCTCCTGCCACCCTACCACCACCACCGCTACCAAGACTACCCAGGCGTGCCTCTGTCCTGCTGTCGGCTGTCGGCTTGGCGGGGTAAGTTATGATGACACTGTCCGTGCTGATTTGACCGAACATGCACCAGAACAGACTGTACAGCGTCATCGGCATTCTACAACCAACCAATCAACTACACAGTAAAACCTTATAGCTAGCGCCAACTGCCGTGATAATCAATTATTAATTAATCAATCAGTGTGTATAGATTTGTGAGGGAACCTTTAAACAAAGTTTCCAGAAGCGCCTGCTACCAGTAGACATCATCAGAAGGCGACGACATATAAAAAGTGATTTGAAACAATGTTGACTGATCTCACTCTCTTTCAGTTCAAAAGAAAGTACGACTTGGCTAAGCAAATTTAGCCCTTGCCAGCTGTAAAATAATACAGTAAATAAGTAAGTAATTAAGTAAGAGAGTAAAACATTAATTCACAATATAATAATGTGTTAAGCTGTGCATAGTTTCAAACTTACTATGTAATATTAGAAAAAGTAGAAATGTTTGAGATGACGTCCAACTCTGCTTAACAACATAAAACACAGACGCACGTAAAAAATAATAAAAAGTTTCTAAGAATGTAAAAACAACAACAGACTCTCTGCGTGTTTAATGAAAGTTTTTTCATAGTGGTTTTTGTGCTGGACAAAATAAGGCTACAACTCGAATCTAAGAAAACCCTCTGGAGGTAAAAATAGACTGTCAGTATTACATAAAGAGTTGTTGCAGTCAATACTTTAAGCGTGCTTGTGCATGGCGAACGCAACTAACCCTTGGAAGGCTTCGGATGAATGGACCAGTTTAGAGTCGCCGTTCTCGATTACTTCGTAGGTTTGTGAGCCGTAGTACCAGTACAGGTTGTGGATGCCAACCATGAAAGCAAACAGAACCTGTCACAGCAGACAAAATTAAGTTAAACACTGCACAGTCCAGTCGATCGGGTGGTGTTTTGAGGCAGTTGAAATAAAAAATGTGGTTTTACTTTTGAGTCTATTATACGGTTAATTAAATGAAGGTTTGTTCAGGTCTGGACTCTGGTCTCGTTGGTCTCATTCTTTTTTTTCGATTTTGACGATTGATCAGTATCGAATTGCAGTCTGTGCGATCTAAGCGTGGTTTAAGTATGTTACAGCACTGTCTGGAGTGGTATAAGCTCTATAATACCCTATAATACATACGAGTGTGAATAGGACGATAAATCGTGCGATGTCGCCGATCATGCGGACTAGCGAGATCTGAAGCGTTCCGAGCACCTCGAAGGCAGGCATCAGGTAAGTCGTACGCGCGATACTCAGCACATTGGCGACGGCAAACAGCACATCAGACACGATTTCTGGGTCGTTCGCCATCCACTCGAACCGCGCTGAATAATATTGTGTCACACAACACGCCACGCATGCACGTATCGAGAGCCCCCAAACCACACAGTATGCAACAGAATTCTACCCACAACAAGTCGAAAGTCTTCAGACAGCAAATTGACAACAAGTCCACAGAAAGTTTATACTGACCGCAAATCCACAACGTCAACATGACAGCAAGTCCACAACTATAGAAGTAATAGAGAATGGGCCTTAGCCCTTTCGACGTTAGCGGTTTGTGACAAAGTTCTACTAGTAAAACTTTTGTGAAAAAAACACCCAGCAAGCTGACGAATGACGATAATACGTATTATTACGACTTACGAGATTTCATCATTAAACGCAACAAACAGGTGGTAAGAACAAAAGGGTAGAGTAGACTGTGATGATCTTACAAGCCTTCATGAAGTAGCTGTGGAGTGGCTGAAATTCGTCGGAGAAGATTTCGCCGACTATCAAGTCGTATTCGGTTCTGTTGCGCTCTATCAGACTGTAGCGAGCTCGCTGCGTCCCGCCGTAAAACTCGTCGGCCGTCTTGATCCAGCGATCGACGAGAAAGCGGAGACTGTATGAGGCCAAGTAGAGAGAGAGAACGATGAAATCAACGATGTTGTAGCTATCGAACAGGTACGCGCGCAACCCGGTGTTGTAGATTTGCTTACACTCCATACACAGCTGACCTGAGTACACACAAGCTATAAAATGTAAAAATGTAAAAAGCAAACCCACCTGTCGCTATGGTAGCCGACCGTATACCTGTCTGCGCCTGAAGGCCAGCAAATGTAAACGTAGTTTCTTACCTACTTACATAACTTGCGAATGTCCCATAAGTATTATTAGCAAGCAATTTGCAATTAACCATCTAGCTGCAGCTAATGCTTATGTTTGATGAATGAAACATTATAAGGGAGAACAGTGGGTCCGATAGTTTCCGCAGAGTAGCACTCGGGAAACCTATTTGTTGCTTTAGACATTTTCCCGGTGACACGTACCGAAGACCCAGAACATGAGGCAGATCTGGACGTGGGTGAAAAGAACGTTGGCAGGGCGAAACGTGTCTTTGAGCGCGTTGTCGACGTCCTGACGCAGTCTACCGTCGTCGTCGTCGTCGTCGTAGGTGTTGTTGAAGAGTAGCGGCGTGGACGTGATGACATGCGAGCGGTCATCCAGGCGGAACGTGGCGGCTGCCAACAGGATGAGGAAACAGAAGTGAGACAACGTGTGCGTGATGAACTTGGATGCCGGACAGCGCAGAGCCCGAGATATCTCAACAACAACGACAACATAACTGCCGATTATATACAGCGCCAGTCAAAACCAGAAAATAATATGTCAGTTTAGTGCCGACACACTATGCGGCCGTCTACTGTGGATATAGTATATACAATGAACTGCATAACTCTAACACAAACTTCACTTTAAATTTAATCCTGATCTTTGTTTTTTAACTGAAAATTGGCACGCCAGTAAACTAACTCCTGTTCTGGAAAACTTGCACACCAATTATGGCCTTCCTTCGCCCTTTTGCTTTTGAGTAAAAAGACTGTATGAGACAGACGGGCGGGACAAATATAGGCCTACGAGAAACACCCGGAATACGGCCAGAATGCTGAATTCTGTTTACTGTGTCCGGCTTGACTAAACTTTCTGCGTGGCTACGGAAAAATGCTCTGTGAAAAAGAATAAAGATACTCGTATACTGTCAGCAACAGAAATATTCCCCGGGGACTATAGTTTCTAGCCATATAAGATTTATGCGGATGTTTGCGCTCGTCCTCTGCGGACAAAAGCGTCACACGATGACGGGATGGTCGTAAAAACGATTTATGAGCGTTTTGTTAGCCACATCATCGGAACCTTTAGAGACGCGGGCAAAATTATCACATGACGATACGTACGTAGTATCTCGTCTACATCCAAAAACGTAATCTTATGACCCCGCGGATAGTATTTTATGTTAATTTTTTGTGGCGTGTCGTTTGGCGTCGGAGTCTGCGGCTTTCGACGACGACTGCATGAAAATCCACAGAGACATTCTTGTGTACGACTATACTGTATGCGGTAACGTTCGCTCTTCAGCAGAAACTCCAATTCTTGACGGTGTACATTTTGATGATTTTGTGCGGATGTACGCAGAGGTCAGAAAGAAAGCGCCAAACAACCGCGGATTCTTTAATTTTATTGAAACACGTTTGCCAAGTAAGAGTTTTTGAATACATGCCGCATTTTTCATGCCGTGTCCTATGATTATAATTTATTTTCGGGTTTTTGTGTCATATGGTTACAAAAATGTGTGTCAGGTTTGTGTTTAAAATACTGCTTATACTTACTTGCTTATTTGCCTAAATTAAAAGCCGATCTCATTTGCGGTCACCGTGTGCACGAATAAGACTTGACGGTCGTTCTTAATGTCAAAACTAGAGCAGCTTTGATGCCAAAATGCGAACGCAGATGCTTCGTCGTGTTGCGTTGCATTATTAATACAAGTAAAACGACTTTTTGCGTGCCATGTCTGCTGCATTGAACAATCGTGTTCGCACACAGTGCAGTAACGTCGCATTATGAAATCACACAGCACGGTGTACACGGCAGCAAGATAGTCATTTCGCTGTCTTTTAATGTGTGCTCAAAGCGACAGGAATGAAATGGAACCGATTAAACGAAATCGACGACGACCACTTCCAGTTGTTTTACTGCAATATTCTACTGCGCATGTGGGAGCCTAATAGCCTATTACGGCGTGTGTAATTATTTACCTTGGTGTTGGGAGCGAAGAGGTAGATAACGCAGAATGCGGGGATGAGCGGTACACAAACAAGCCACATCAACGCGAGCTTCCACAGCGCCATCGACTGGAGGAACCCCATCTCAGCGCCGTACCACATGCTCGTCAGATGCTGCTGACAGTTCGGGTGTGCGACGAACTGCATCGCATCACAACCAACACAATCTATTCAATTTCAATCTACAGGCCCTCTCACAGTGACTATCATGTGACGTAAACATCTAGCAAGTGAGTTGCCAGTAGCATCTCAGTTAAAACTGCGTCAATCGGAATTGAAATGACTGAGAAAAATGGATCAAGTGCTGCTACGTAAAAATAGTAATAAATCAAGAAGCAAACAAATGGTGAAAAATAAGAACATGAGATCCAAAAAGCTAAATAAATAAAATAAAAGAATAACGAAAACGAAAATAAACAAGAAATCAGAGCTAATGGTCATGAGACGCGCAAGAGCTTATGGCAGTTCCTCTTCGCAGGTAATCTTGGTCTATTTTCATCCATTTCGTCGCAATTCACCCTTTTGCAGCCAAAAATCGCCAAAAAATCACCTGAAATCAATATTTTTAGGATTCAAGGTGACTCAAGGTCATCGATGTTGTAAGCTTGTTATGATAAGCAGCGTGACTGTGCCTATCGGCAACCATTTACACGCTAAACAAGCCAACAGAGGATAAATAACCACTTTTTACAGAGGTACCCCTCTTTGACACCCACGTGCGCAGGCCTTCTTGAATCTAGATGGTCCGGACTTGGACTACTAAAATCTACATTCCATGCTGAAAATTTCGTACGCAGGTTGTCTTGGTCTATCTCCAGTTATTTTGGCGCAATTCACTCTTAAAATGCGAAAAATTTTTTACTAAAACCTGCTATTTTGGAGGTTAAAGGTCATTCAAGGTCATCGATGTTGACATTTTTAAGCAGGAGCAGGTCTTCGGCAGTGCTTGTTGTGATAATCAGCATGTCTGTGCCTATCTGCAACCATTTTCACATTAGGCAAGCCAATAGCTGCAAAACAGCGTATTTCTAGCGATTAAGCCTACTTGTTTCACCTAGGGCAAAAATTTGTGTGTCTTAACATTTATAATTTTGTCGTCGTAATATATACCGGCTATTGAGGAGAAAGTCTTTGCAGATGCTTGAAATCGATCAAGTTCGACATTTTATTTACTGCCACATATGAGTATACATCGGCCATAGCATAACGTATTGCGTAGCGCCGCCGTGTGAATGCAATAGCAGTAGAATAACGTCTTTTTAGGAGGGGTGACCCTTTTTTGCCCCCTCGTTCGGGGGACCCCCTTTACCCAGCAGTCACGATATACTAGAGACTCTAGGCTACCATATGGTGAAAACCTGAAGTCTCTATCTCGCCTGGTCTTGAAACGGTACCGGGTCGTGACGGACAAACGGACAGACGGACAGAATTACCATAGCTGGTATGCGCTATAGCTATGCCAGCTAGCTCTCGCGCGTAAAAAAACTGAAACAAATAAAACTGTACCGAATTAAGGGCCTATGCTGGACGTAGCAAAAATACAAAAAGACGATATGATAAAACGTTAAAAAATTCAAAGATAGAAACATAGATTATTCGGTTTGATGCGGTGGCCTAAGCTGGCTTCTGGTTAGTTTTTGAGCGCAAGTTAAATTTGTGATGTCGTAAAATTTTCAGATTACAAATACGTTGTTGGTCAGAGCGATGTTCCCATAAAAATGTGAAACGTAAACCTAGTCAAATTATGATATATAGGCCTACGCATGGAAACACAGTCGCTCCACCTCCGCTTTTGAATAAATAACCAAAGCAACGCTATGTGAAGCAATCGTTTTGTACGTAAAATGTTACAATGTTTTCCGCGATGATAATACAGAGTGACCCAATAAAAAGGTCCGTACGGAAAAAATAATGTTGACGACGTTTCAATTGCAAACGGGGTTTCCAATGAAAACGTGGTCTCTCTCACAAGCCTGTAGTAACTTACGAGCGTTCTATGAAGACGGGCTTTGTGATCGAAGTTTTATGCCAAGTCCATATACACTGGCGTTTGGTTAATCGCGCGTGGCAGTTAGTTACCCGTTACTACAGCAGTCCAGGCAGAACAGAACGGTGGAGTGGACTGGAGATAGTAGATGGCCGGACGAGTGTGACCGGAATAGGTGTAGCCATAATCAACGGACGCAGGCAGACAGCTGCTGCGTTTACGATCAGCCACACACTGACCGCAGTCGAATACTAAATGTGCGTACAAAGTGACAGATCTGCACTGAACTGAAATATGAAATGAACGACAATAAAAGAAAGCCGTGAGCTGCGGCTTTCATTTCATTTTATTTCGGTTTATGGTTTATTTCCGTCGCTTTGTACGCGTCTTAACAACCGTCACTACTGCCGGACAAATGACGTGAACCGTGAACGTGAAAAGGTTTAGCGAAACGAAAAAAAACGTCATCCCCACTTTTTATTGAAAACCAACGTGTAAATAAAATACACCGCACATAACGGTTTAATTGCGTTAAAACATGTTGATGTAGGCTTATATAAATATTCTACTTGTCTTTCCGTCTATAACAATTGTTTGTAATTTTTACAACAGTGTTTTGCAGGTAAGAAAATTACGGCAAACAATAATTTTAATGTATTATAAATATTTTGTAGGAGCATTGCAAATTTTTACATACTTACTTACTTACTTATTCAATTATGGTGCATATAAAAGTTTCAAAACAAAGCGCAAAACATGAAAAAGTCAGATAAGATTTTTACGCGCGTATTAGCTATAGTAATTCTGTCTTGGTGTCTTAGTGTCTTGGTGTCTGTCACGTCTTGGTACCGTTCCAAGACCAGGTGAAATACAGCAATAGCTTAGTGTCTCTAATATTTCGTGACAAAATTTCATGCCACTGGGTGAAGGGGGTCCCAACGAACGAGGGGAAGAAAGAGAGGCATCCCCCTTAAAAGGCGTTATTCTACCGTTATTGGCTCGTCCAACGTGAAAATGGTTGCAGATAGGCACATGCAGACAAGCTGCTTATCATAACAAGCACTGGCAACGAGCTTCTTAGAAATGTCAACATCGATAACCATGAATGACCTTAAACCCCCAAAAAAGGAAGTTTTAGTGATTTTTTGCGATTTCGGGCTGCGACCCGCATTTCAAAAGTGAACTGCACCGAAATGGCTGGAGATAGACCAAGACAATCTGCATATGAAATTTTTACCATTGAATGTAGATTTTTGACATGCTGCTTAACACAACAAGCACTAGCGACACGCTTTTTAGGATTGTCAACATTAATGACCTTGACTGACCTTAAACTTTAAAAATAGGGGTTTTTAGTAATGTTCTGGCGATTTTGGCTGCAAAAAAGTAGGCCTAAATTGAGCCGAAATGGATGGAGATAGACTAAGATTACCTGCGAACAGGAACTGCTATAGGCCCTAGGCTCTCGCGCGTCTCATGAGCATTAGCTCATATTTTTTGTTGTCTTACGCCACTGCGTCTTAGGCTTTCCCCAATTCTTTTTTTCACAGTATAAAGGCGTGCATGATTAGGTGCCTTTTTCTCCTCGTAGTTCATGGCCATCTTGAGTCGATCGAGTGGGTCGTAGGCGCCTGTCTCCTCATCTCCCTCGCTCAGTACCGCTTCGACCACCACCACCACCACTACCACTAGGGACCCAGACTCAGTACGGCTTCGACCACCACCACCGCCTCTACCACTAGAGACCCAGACTCTGTACGGCTTCGACCTCCTGCGTGCCTCGACACAAGTCCATCAGCTCGCAGGCGAAGTTCATGCATTGCTGGACCAGCGACAGATACTCGTTCTTACACACAAAGACACGAACACGGAACAGCATAACGTTTCTACTTTATTTTTATTTATTTTCTATTTCTATTCGTTAGGTGGTCGACATAAAAAAAACCGCATTAGGCCTACGGCATGCACAGGTCTTGCCCGTCCGTTCTTCTATCAATCTGTCTTTCTGTCCGGTACGGTCTCCTAAACGGAAAACAAAATAAAAAGGCAAAAAACTACAGATTTCAAAATTGGTGTAATCGTTTCCCGGCGCAAGAGCAACAAATTTTCAACTTAAAGTGCAAACGATCACGGTCATCGGACGTAACAACCTCGAGAAAATGATGACACATATTTTCCTTACGGCTGGTGGATTGCATGCTGCCTGGCCATTTTATAGGCGCTCGGACGGCGTCAGTGCTCACTGTGCAGTGCGCATGTACGATTACTATTACTATTACAGTATTACTATTACGATAATCGATAACATAACGGACGGTCGCATATATGTCGACATATGGCGTGTCGACATATTTGTCTGTGTATGCCTATATTGTAAAAGTACCCAGAAAACGCGTAGGCTATCTTTAACGATGATCGTTAAAAGTGCCCTCCAGACGAGTTTGGGTTACTTTTCACGCGTGTACAAATTTAATTTTATAACATGAGGTGCAACACGCTGATTTTTGGTAAGCTACAGATACGCGTAAAAAACGTCAAGTTGTATCTAAGATTCTAAGACAAGATCGTCATGCCGGAAGTAAAACATTTGAGCGCCGTTCTTTTGGCGATTACCGTTTGCGCGCTAGACGTTTGGGCACCAAGCCATGACACCGCCATTAATACGAAAAACGAGACTACGACGACGAAGAAGCGAGACGTCAATGAAGAAGCGTGACGCCATGACCTCAACGCACGACGACGACGTACAATGACGTCACGAGACGACGAACGACAACGATGACTACTAAGTGCAGCAGGAACGCCAGGAAGTTATTATTACAGAGCCAATAAAAATCGTATTTGCCAACTTACATTATGAGTAGGCTTACAATTTTAACTCCAGCGATATGCAAATTAGTTACGTTAAAGTGCCAGTCACAACGCATGGCACCCAAACGTCCGGCGCCCAAATGGCATGTACTCCGTCATGCCTTGTTCAAAACTAAGTACTGTCCGCGGGGAACCGCAGTATATCAGGCACACACAAAAACATAAAAAACCAAAATCTGTGTGACCTTGATTCTTAATTTACGACGTTAAAATTTAATAGAGTTATGAAAGTTGCAAAGATACATGTTCTTGCAAAATTTCATTAAACCAAATGCAGCGGCTCACGAGTTATCGTGGTCACAGTGAAATAAAACTCCGAAGCAGTGTTGTCGTTATCGCGGAGAGTAATAATGGCATACCTTGAACTCTTTCTCGACCTGTGCCAGTTGTTTCATCTCTTGCCGGAGTTGGAAGGTGGTCATGATCGGATCGTGGCTGGACAGTGCCATGTAGGCGGGGCTGGCCAGGGCGCGGTATGCGTGCAGACGGGAGCGCGATCTCTTCAACGAGTCGTAGTTCTGTTTAGTCACACAGTCAGAGCACTGGCAGGCGATAGGATGCGGCTTTTCGATCGTGTGGTTGATGCTGATGAACATCTGAATGATCTCGTGGTTGTTGCAGTGTGCAGCCAGGATCAGAGGCGTGATGTCCGGAGAAAACTGACTTTTCTCGTCGGTGCGGAAGAACGGGTCCTTCTGCGTTCTTTTGCACTGTTCCGCACCGGCGATGTAGTTCGGATGTTCGATGATGACTTTGACCAGCTTCGTGGCTCCCTTGCTGATACAACAACAAATTCATCATCAACAACAACAACTACTACTACTACAAATACTACTACAGATACTGTGGATCCCTTGCTGATGGCGTGAAGCAGCGCTTCTTCGACACACTCGAAGCTGATCTTTTCCATCAGCAGTTCGACCAGCTCCATCGAGTCGCTGTCGACAGCGATGTGCAGCGCACTGCGACCCATGTAGTCGACACAGTTGACGTTGAGCGTGAGTGCTCCATCGTCGAGCGACTGACGCACGATTGGAACGTCACCGAGTGCTGCGGCGTTCAGAAACACTCGCTCCTCGTCCGTCAACTATACACACCCACACAGCAGATTCCTCCCCACATCAAAAAAACATTGATTCTGTTCCGAGTTTCTGCAGAGCGCTAAGGACTCGTTTGTTTTTCAACTGACGTTCTAACGCAGTATCGGCCTAACTGCGGTAAACCACCGGCACCATAACATTTATTATTACGATTAACATCATTCTACGAGCCATTACGGTTAAATTTGAATGCGACTTACAGTTTTTAAAGGCAGCAGTTTTTTTAATTACTGTTGTAATAAGTAACTACGTTTGCCGAGATTGCCGAGAATCATCAGAAATACAGCCAAAGTGCATGAAACGTTTCTTACCTAGTAGCTTATACATATTTGTAATCATTCTATCAGGTGCGTTATAAATTGTCATTGCTATTACATCAAAGCGGAGTAAGCGGCTCGCTGATTTTTACGCGCGAAAGCAGCTACTGCTTTCAGCGCGTCTTAGCCATCGCAATTCTGTCTGTCCGTCCGTCCGTCTATCACACGGGTGGATCAGGCAAAAACGGTCCAAGCTAGGATCACCAAATCCTTACCGTCGGCTGCACGGAAGACTTTAGTTTCAGGAACCGCAAAGCTTTTTAATAAATTCGAAGGGGGTCACCCCGAACGAGGGCGCTAGATGATAGGGGGTGAGCAAAATTTGCGATTTTTGGCCAATAAGTCGCTGTATCTCAGTAACGGTGCGAGATAGGGCCTAAGTTACAATTAATCACTAATAGGAAGTTGTACAATTGGTCACTGGCTCTCGATTAGCGCCCAATTCAATGACCTTGAATGACCTTGAACGCCAAAATAGGGGGTTTTATGGATTTTTTGGCGATTTCGGGCTGCGCGACACATTGCAAAAGCGAATTGCGCCGAAACCAATTGAAATAGACAAGGACAAGCTGCACATGAAATTTTCAGCATTGAACATAGATTTCAACGGTTCAAGTCTCGATTTTCTAGGTTCAAGGAAACCTGCGCACGAGGGCATCAAAGAGCGGTACTCCCGTAAAAGTCGCGACGAAATGGTTGGAGATAGACTGACAGTTTGCGAACAAGAACTGCTATAGGCTTTCGCGCGTCCCGTGAGTATTAGCTCAAATTTCTTGTTGAACACGACGATGGTTACCTGGACATCTTCGAAGTGCGTGAACAGCGAAGAACCTTGTTGCGCTCCGTGGGCTGACGGCGGCTTAAGTCGCGTCTCCATCTCAGTCTCCAGCGACTCCGGCCTGCACATTACATAGCACCATCATTCTACCGTAGTCGTACTAATAATATTTACTCACCGAATGAGACTTGCCGGGAAAGTCACATATGGGTTCGAACTCAGGACCTATTTACAAGAGTCTGGAAGTCAAACTTATGGTTTTCCAATATCTGTGCAATCGATCTTTATATTTGGTAACTGATAGTGCAGTAAAAATTTAGTTGGCGAACTGTTCCAAGTATTAGTTATCGTGCAGGTAAAATAATATTTTCGGACATTATAGTGGCATCTTTAATTTTTGCATCCCGTCAGCATAGCTTACAACGCAAAAGTTCTGCCTTAGCTATCGCAAAGGCGTCTGTCTATGTGTGTGTGCGTGTCTGTCTGTCTGTCTGTTACACTCTGACACTGTGTCAATAAAACGAAAGCTAGGATTGAGAATTTTACACTGTCAGCTCCGTGACAGACTCTAGTTTTAAAACCCGCAATGCACTGATCAGATGAAGGAAGTTTTGCTAATGAGTTATAATCGAAATAAAAAAGAGTGAAAAATGACGTGAGTCGTTTGCAACGAATGTGACTCGACTAAAGAAATGAAATAACAGTAGCTGCAGGAAAGAGGCGATGCAAATAGTCGAGGACAAAAATTATGATGCGCAACACTATTAGCTTTTATGTTGTTATTGTTGTTGCTACTGCTGCTGCTGCTGCTTATGACGATGACGATGACAATGACGCTACTAACGTTGGATTGTGGGCGGTGGTCATAATCGAGGTAATTAACTGCACCGGACTGCAGCCATCCATCACAATTGATTCCACACTCCACGCAGACATACGCTATGTACAGATGTAGCGAAGCTGACTATAGCAAACACTGAAAGTATAGTACGCAATCTGAAAACGTTGATCCGCTGTTGATCCTCGATATTGTTCACAAATCCTAGGGAGAGGCTGCATCTGCGGTGTTTCATCGCGGCATATCCGCTAAATGCAAAACATTCTAGTCGGGCAGAATCGTCGCATGTTTACTGATCTTGCGGCCACCGCCGAAGATTTTCGTGCGACTCTTGTGAGTAATTAGGCTATAGGCCTAAGTCTGTTGTGTTTTTTGTGTAGCCTACTCACGGCCACTGCGCTCGTCTGCCAGCGGTCGGCTGCAAGTTCTGCGGCCGCATGCATCAGTGTGTGCTCGCTGCGGCGCCTGAAGTTCCTGAACACATCGCTGACTTCACGTTAATTATTCAGTTGAGTTTAGATTCTCGAATTCTTCGCACGTGTCGTTGATGGCAGTTCAACGGTAAAAGCAAATCGAAAGTTCCGGATAGGCTACATTTTGCAAACTGTGGCAGCTGATTGGCATGAGGTCAATTAAATGATACCGCACTACTGCTCCAATCGGCCACTCTAAGCTTTTACTCCAGTCCCCACGTTACTACGTAATCATTTTATCATATTAAGGTACACTCGCTGACAGTAAGAGGCTGTGTTAACCTGAGAACACCGTAGTGCTCAACTTTGTTTGCAAAATGAAATTCGAACGGCGAGCTGAAAGTCCGACACTCTGCTTCTAGATCGCTTACATCTGAGCCTAAACTGTTGGCTCATTAACCATTGGGACAAAAGTATTATATAGCAACAATTCTCGTTCCGCTCTGATTCAGCGATTGTTGCTCGCCGATCCTGCTATGGATCAGTGACTTGGCAATCCCGCACACCTCTCACCCAGTCATCAATGACGTCACGCATGACGTTCGGCGTAGGACGTCATGTTGCGTGACACGATGCCGCAGGATTGCTCCGCGTGGAGTTAGTATAGACCTACAGTGGTCTGCACTCTGCAGTCTGCAGGCATTAAAACTATGCCGTGTGTCATGGCCGTCCACAGACGCTATACTGCAGTGCTTGCCATGCATGTTATCAGCACCGGCAGTATACACTGCAGGAGTAGTATGCCTGGAACCCAGTGGCCTAAACAATATCCTGCTGCACATTTCGCACTTGTTTTGAAATTGTAATAAATAAATGTACAACAAAATACAATGATTATTGTTATACATTGAAAATTATTCTAAATTCATACTTTTTTTCTTTTTTCAGCTGCAGAAACTACTGCAAAATCAAATTGCTAACAGTCATGGATAGACCGGAAGATGATGCAGTTTATATTTTACACACAATACGTGCAGAAACTATCCGTAGCTAGTAAAGAAGCTGAAAAACAGTGAGCCTTTTTTGACTCGCTACAGCTATACGTCTATAACACGGTCGTCTGTCGTCCGTCTGTCCGTCACGGATGTATTGTTGCTAAACGGTAAGAGATGGGGCCAAAGTTGCTATTAATCACTAATAGAAAATCGCATAAGCCTTTCAGACAAGATGAAAATCATTGACCTTGGATGACCTTAAACGTCCGTACTGCAACAGGAACTATATAGGCTGTAGCGCGTCCTCCCCAACGACAGCTGGGCATTCTTGATATTATCATCATCATCATTGTAAGGGGTCTGACGTGGCTTAAAATAATCAGCCTATCTTTATTTCTAAGACCACGCCGATAAAGTGACAAAGTAAGTAAGATAAGTAAGTCCGAAATCAGGATATAAATGACCGAGAGAGACCGTGCGGAGGTGAGTGATGTGCGACGGTAGATCGCCTTACGAGTTGGCAAGAGTTGGCACCGAAGACGGGAAATGCCCGTTCGTCGAATGTAGCGAGACAGGGCGTCGGTATATACAGTTTCCATGCAGTGACGTCGTGGCAGGGCAACATGTCCTTCTTAAATTTTGGGCTGTCGGAAAATTGTAAAAAAAAACATTTTTGTCGAAAAATTTTTGTCAAGAAATGCAAAAGTTGAGAGTGAAACCCCCCGTTTTGGGAAAATTCAGGGACAAAATTGCAAAATTGCTGATGCAGTGTTTGTCGGACAATTGCAATTTTCTGTTTCGCCTATTCTTTAGCTCACGACGAGATGGAGGCTGGCCTAAGCCTGTGTCGGCATCAGCATCACGATGAAGTATACATGAAAACAGGTATTTCTTTGCTGAACGTGTCATTCAGTGAACGGTCGGTCAACGCGGCGATTTTTTGTAATGCTTCGCGGATCTTAGCCATTATCGTGGTGTCTGGCCGTCCGTCCGTCTGTCCGTCCGCCCATCCGTCTGTCGCACTCTTGAGCCCTATCAAAATGGTGCAAGATAGGATCGCGAAATCTTCACTGTAGGTTGCCACAAAGACTAGTTTTCCGTGACAAAATTTTGTGCCCCTAGGTGAAAAGGTTCTTATTGAACAAAAGCGTAAAAGAGAGGTGCTTCCCTAAAAGTCCTTATTTTGCCGCTATTGGCTACTCTAACGTGAAAAAGATTACAGATAAACTCGGACATGCTGCCTATCATAACAAACACTGCGTGGTGACAAACTTTTTATGATATCAACATCGATGACCTTGAATAATCTTGAACTTCACAAATAGTGAATTTTTCGCGATTTTGGGCTGTGACACACATTTCAAGAGTGAATTGCGCCGAAATAGCTGAAAATAGACCAAGACAACCTGCATAGAAAATTTTTAGCATTAAACGTATATTTTAGCAGTCTAAGAACCGACCCCCCACATTCAACGAAACCTGCGCACGCGGGTGTTTAAAAGTGGCACTCCCTAATAGTGGTTTATTTTTCGCTATCGGCTTGTTTAGCGTGAAAACGCGACGAAATCACATGGCCACTTACCAGTAAATCTTGCAGTAATCATACCTTATTGCACATTTCATGAATCTCTGTTGTCCGAGGTTTTGTTTGAGTTCCCGACACACTTACTTTCTGGAACAGTAAGACAGGCTTTTTTTAACAACTTCAACATGAATTTCGCACAAAATCAACGCATGGGCTCGTGGCAGTCGTAAACGTCCGTCTAAAAACCGACAACGATCATGTTTAGATCTTTAGACTTAGGTGTAGAATTAGGGTTAGTTTTAGGTTTTGGGTTAGGTTAAGGGTTTGTAGTCACATTCAGTTGCAATTAAAATAACTAAAATTTAGTACAATCGGTGTCATAATCGTTCTCGGTCGACAGACACTTAAAGTTAACAGATGTGACGTAGAGATCGCACTGCATGCACATGTATGATTTGTTGCAAAATGGTTATAGCGCGAAACGATCGTAAATATTTCTTTATTTTCGGACTTTAGACCTATTTAGCAGTTGACTAACGTAATTGAAATCGAAAATTTGCGAGTAAGTGACCATGTGATTTCGCCGAAAACGCTTGGAGATACGCAAAGACATACTACTTATCATAACAAGCACTTGTGACGTTCTTTTTTGGCGGTGTTTACATTGACAACTATGAACGACCCTGAATGCGAAAATTCAGAGTTTTGGTGATTTTTTGCGATTTTCGGCCGAAGCGCACAGTTCAAGAGTGAAGTGCGACGAAATGGCTGGAGATAGACCAAAACAATCTCCGAACAAGAACTGTTAAGGTTGTCGCGCGTCTCGTGAGCTTTGCTCAAATTACTTGTAGTACTCGACTAGCCACAGCTAGTGGAGGTTGATTAGCGCATCGGTGACGTGACTGTACCGTATAGCATGATCCCAACGGGCTTGCACGGCTTTTAGTATAACGTTCGGCGAAGGCGTTTTCCATCTCCCGCGAGTTCCCGCCCCACTTTCACCCTTCCGTACGTGGTAATAGAAGGTCGATAACGCGTCGACGTCCAGTTGTAATAATCCAACATCATCGCGATCAGCGGCAGCATTCGGGCGTCATCAAAATGGTTATTTACGGGTAGACAAGCTGCGCCGCATGGCGAGATAGGCAGCGAATGACGATTACGACAGCAGCGCAAACGTACGCGGTGCACTGACTGCAGCGTTTAATGACGAGCTCATCCCGTTGCGTGCACGGTTCAACAGGTTAGAAGCATTCGCCTAAGCCTCTCGTTAATGACTTACATGCAAACAGACCCTCAGTCGCATGCTGAATTTTACGCTTTCACGATACGATACAAGTTCGAGTTTAAACTCATTTGGTCTGAATGAGTTCGAGAGTTTGATTTAATTCATTTTCAATCCGAGTTTTCCCAACACTGCAAGTGCCACCGTATCTAAACAACCGCGGCCACACACAGACTGAGTTTGTTGATCGTAAATAGTCTATCGGGTATATCTTAACAACGGACAAGGTGAACAACGGACAAGGTGTAATCATGCCCGCACGTTTTACATTAAAAAATCACTGGCACTGACAAACAAATCCTGTATAATCGCTACACAATGCAACGATAGATCGACACAAAGAGCGCTGACGTGCTACAATTTAAATAATAAATGATTTAATTTCAGTTAATTGTCGTGTGCCTGCGACACTACATTGAGACTTGACATCGCAGTTAATTTCTCGTCTGTATTCTATGCTCTTCGCCCCTGTCACTCTTTGGTCGTCGCCAAGCCGTGTAAGACCGTGTACGCAAACCGTTTATAAAATTTTTTTTGCTTCATTATACATGCAACCTGATGTAACTACTTTGTTTTGTTTTTTTTGTTTTGCTTTGTTTTGGTGTGTCTAAATATATATATATATATATATATATATATATATATATATATATTTTT
>Ga0209367_1002008_pt1 | contig 26258 bp, 14 predicted proteins | sample WorMetLIZISLAND2_FD_187412 | JGI IMG/M metagenome (GOLD analysis project Ga0209367, IMG submission 187412) | Marine gutless worms symbiont microbial communities from Max Planck institute for Marine Microbiology, Germany - Olavius geniculatus... ... | reverse complement strand
AGATTGTGCTATTAATTAAAGCGTCGGCAGCGGTTAAAAGCGCGTCGCGAGCTACGAGTTGAGTCGAGTCGTCGTAGAGTCGTACGACTGTCGCGTCGCGGCACAGAGCTTCTGCGACTGATCCCAGCAAGAGATGCCGTCGGCTGACCACCACCCCACGCTGCTCGGGCCGCCGCTTCGCCGCCTAAAACACGGCGACGACGACGACGGTTTAAGTGGAGAAGGCGCGTCGATGAAAGCTTGCTCTCTTTCATCCATTAACACCGCGAGTGGACTATGGTCAGTCAGCTGACCACCGGTCCGACCGAGTGGACGTGGTGACTTGCCAGCACGACACTAGCGATGTGCCGCTTTATTGCCACTGCAACGTCTAGTGACGTTGATGACCAGGCTGAAACTGGGACAAGTAGTACTCGTGGCAAGTGTGAGCTAAAGAGTAAGGACTGCGTTGTCTCTTCTTTCGTGTAGCGGCATCGTTTCGCTTACCAGAAAACCGAGTCTGCACAGCGCGTGTGCACGCGTAATTAGTCTGTAATGCAACAAGTTATTGAGCCTGCCGAACGAACTGTCAGCGGTTAACAATCGTCGTTGTTGTAAACGTTCCTTTCATCGGCACATGGGCGTCATATTGACGTACTCATCCTGGGCAGGCAGGGCAGTGCATGGTCGTCCTCCGCGTTGCTGCTGCTGCTGCTGTACCACGCAGGTCTGCGCTGCGGCCGCTGACGTCGTATAAATTTTTAATGCCATATTCGCCGGCAGCGGTCCTGCGGCGGCGTACAGCATGGCAGGGTGGGTATAGTCGCCATAGTTCGGTCAGAGACTGACTACTGCAGTCATCCGTTCGGCCAGCAATAGACTCGTAATGTGGGCTGCTCTGTACGTTGGTGTGTACGATGTCTTGTTAGATGTCACGATTGACAGTATATGCCACGCACATCTGCCTGCCTTCTTCACTGCTACTCACTTAGCACTAGCAGCTAGCTGCTCGTCTTTACATTGAGCCGTTACAGTCAAGAAATACTGCGAATATGACAAGCAAACGAACTTGACAGTTTCCCGCTGAGGTGTATAAGAAATAACGAATAACCACTATTAGGTCTATTTTTCCTTCTTCTTTCATATCTTGGCGACGGCGCTAAAGCCGAAGTGTGCTGACAATCATGTTGTGCACCCCCGTTTATCTCTGTCGTGGACTTTTGGCACGAACAACTGCATTTGTTAACGATTTTTTTCAGTGTTGTCAATCCACTGGTAGTCTGTGGCTACTTGTATGCCCGTGCAAAGCGATATGTGGAAGGCGTGCGTCACTCATGCGTATACGTATCCAAATCTAAAGTGAGTAAGGCTCCTAAGCAAAATAGTCAATAACGTTGTCCGTGCCAGTTCCTGTTAATTCCTTTTGTGGCTTATTCGCTGGAAAATTTAGCGGCGGTCACCATGTGCAAAAATGCATGGACTCGTAAAATTCCGTTGAAACCGAGAATAAAGTCGCGGCATGGACGCAGTTGGTGGGAATGCATAACTAGCAGCAGCAGCAGCAGCAGCGAAGACAGCAGCAACGGATGCAAAGCAGTGGTGCAGTGGTAACCAATGACACGCCCCGTTAGCGACAACTGCAAGGCGCTGCCAAATAATAGCAAATGCTTCCTGCATTATTTACCTATAATTCAGATATTTGTAAAGCCGTATAAATTTATTTCTGAAGTGAGAACTGACTGACACAGATGACCGGCAAATGCGTCATTATTTTTACTGTAAATAATAGATATTTGAAATCACAATGACGTTTAATTACTTGGTACAATTTTTGCTTTTCATAATTATATTTACTTTTCTCATTAGATAACAAAGCATATGACTTTAACATGTTTGATTAAAATAGACAGAATCACACTTGCATTCGCAATACTTTATTCGACAGATGTAAAATATTTTAAACAAGTCATTCAGCTGACGCCAATACATGTAGACAATTAAACGCGCGACACGATCAAACAGTATTTCGTCGACAGCTGCTATATACAATTATACATATAATTTGTGAGCAATAACAAACGAACACATATAACACGGATTATGTATTAGATACACACGAGTCGGTGATTCATATAGTGGCCTAAGGAGGGGGAGTGGGCGGTGATAGAAAACGAGTAAAAATGAGTAGCCACGTTGTTTCAGTTAATAATTGCATGTGTGGTTTAGCACGCGTCTATTTAGCACAGTGAATTTGAGTGAAACGACATTTTGCAGTCACCGGACCGCGTTTTCTACACTCTTAATGCATCCGAAACGATTTTGCGGTTGGGGCTGTGTTTCAAGCCTCATTGGAAAGCTTACAACGCTGCCATATATGGACCCTTAGCTGGTGGTTGATCATGGGAAAGAGGGCACTGTCCTTTCCCCAAGAACACCTTCCCGTTTTTGGTCTTTTTTCCTCAGTATTGCATCCTCAAGTTCAACCCTATAATAGTTTGCTAATGTTTTACATTAGCCGACATAGGCCCATAACATTACAGCTGTTTTATTTAGTCGAAAAAAGACGACAAGAAGCTGGATTCCAAAATATCCACCAAGTTTATTCAAGCGACTAAACCTCGAACTGTCCGCCATGTAGAAAAATTTACGATTTCCGACAGCGGCGCGACAACTGTGAGTTTTCAGTGGACTGGTAACACTGGAGTTTAAAAGCAACAGTTAAGTTTTGTAAAGGGCACGGGATATTTCACCGGCACCGGTCAAATAGCCTATAGGCTATGACCGGTCAAATTTTGTCACCGGTTAAACGTGCCCGGTGACCAGTCAACCGGTCAAATATCCGGCCCTTACAAGGCTTTGCAGGATCCGGCCCTTACGCGGCCGGATATTTGACCGGTCACGCCCTTAAACAGCGTTAGCCGGTACGCATTCATGAGCACCATGGTACTCATAGTAGCGACTAAGATCGTGTCCCTGCGGCGGTACGGGTGCTCGCCGTAATGCCGCAGGGACGGCGGCAGTCGAGCAACTGACGACCTCACCAGTATAGCATCACGAATCCGCAAGTCGGCCAACCAACCGGCACCTTTAAACCTAGCAAGTAGACCATCACAGATAGCCGGTCGGCAAGTTTTCAGCAGTGCTTGCCTGCAGGAACCTCGAATTTACCACCCATATTATACGCTAATTTTTGGTGTTCAATAGTGTCACATAAATCTTTTAAAAACGCTAACCCTAACTCAAACGCTAACCCTAACCCCAATCCTAATCATACACCTTACACCACAGTAATCACGCGAATTCTACTCAGTAGCGCGTACACTTTATTTAATTACATTCGCTAGGTGGCGACTGCGATTTTTATTTTGACCGGTCAGAGAGCCTACAGGTTATTTTACCGGCTGCCGGTCAAATAGTTACTGCGTTTGTATATAAACAGCTTTCTACTAATCACCGCATCGCACGCACAGTCAATACAATGTCGTGTAAGTTAACGTGTATAGAGAATGGAATGATTCAGAAACTGATAAAAGAATGTAGGAATAATGGAATGTAAATTTAACATGTTCTGTGTCATACAAAATTCCCATACTCAACAAAATGTTGTTGAACGTTGACATAAAAACGTTACTGTATCCGGGACCGCGGAATTGAATTTATGCCCACTGTCAAGTTACGGTGGAAACTGAGCATTACGCAGTAAACGTTTTCTCAATTCTGCATTACTTTTGAGTTTAATAGCCTAGCTGTTAAACTGTGCAGTTGGATATTCAAATTTTCCACGGACACGGTAGTGCGGTAACAGATTTGAGGCAAGGTAGTAGGTTATATTTACAACTTTTCCGCAGTTCCGCTCTCGAGCCAATAGTTCGGGATCCTCATTCGCCAAAGTTATCGGCGAAAACGAAAAAGTGGCGCGTTGCAGTTCATTTATTTTACTTAGTTTTACCGCACATGTACGAGCAAATGCCCTAAGTTGTAGAGACCGGCTATACAGTTTGTAGGCCTATGCTGTGAACTGAAGGCTTCGCGCGCGGGGAACAAATGTGAACTGTGCACGAGTGTAAATCGTCCTGCACGCGCGTCTGTATAGTTGTAGCAATGCTGAAATGGTTAAGCGAGTACGCAGTACGAGCTTATACCACGCCAGACAGTGCTGTGACATACTTAAACCACGCTCAAATCGCATACACCGAACCGTCGTTTGCTTTATGACGCACGACTGCAGACGAGAATTGTGCACGATGCGAGCTGGGTGTGATTTAAGTCGCTATATCTAAATCTCATTGAGGGCCGCGGAGCGTGGCGGCCGAGAACTTCATTCGCTTCTGCTTTTGACGCTGGTTGCAGAACCATACACGAACCACGTTCTTCTTCAGATCCAGTTTGTCGGCGATCTGCGCGATCTTCTCGCCGGAAGGTCGCGGCTGGATGGCGAAGTACGCCTCCAGCGAGCGTTTCTCCGGCGCCGCTATCGACGTTCGCTTGCGCTTCCTGTCGATGCCCGAGCCGCCGGTGCCGTTCAGTAACTCGTCCCTCATCTTAGTCTCACGAGCGGCGCGCTCGGCCTCGATCAACCACGCGTGCAGGATCGGCTTGAGCGCCACCATGTTGTTGTGACTCAGCGTCAGCGACTCGAACCTACAGATAGTGCTCTGACTCAGCGAACCTACACCCGGCAGTTTGAGTTTACCTAGCGCCGAGCCGACGTCGGCCTGCGTGGCGCCGAGTTTGATGCGTCGCTGCTTGAAGTGCTCGGCGAATGCCTCGAGCTCGCGCGGGTCGCAGTCCAACTCTGCGCCGAGGACGCAGTGAAGTCCACTACCACCACCAGCACCACCACCGACCGTCGTTGCGCTGCCCCCGGAAGCCGGCGGAGGCATGGCCGGCTGCGAGGCTGATTGGTTCGCCATGGCGGCTGCGGCTGCCATCGACACCGCTTGTAGGTGGTGATGGTGAACCGCGGCAGGACCGAGGCCGAACATGGGATGCATGGCGGCCGCACCGCCGCTTGCCGCACCACACGACGTGCTGCCGGCACCGAGGTTGGTGTATACCGACGGGTACATCTGCGTCATCGGGTGCTGCTGCTGATGCTGGGCGGCCGCCGCGTGCTGGAGGTCGGACATCGAACCCGCTACCTGTTGCTGCTGTATCTGTTCCAACATGGAGTCTCCGCCGGCGCCGGAGCCGCCGAATGCGACGTGCGGCGGCGCCATCTGATGTGGTTGCGACGACCTGGAATGTATCTGCTGCTGGAGATGATGATGGTGCGACTGTGCAGCAGCGGGGTGGACGCCGCCAGCGCTCGCACCGTTCATGCCGTCACCCCCGTAGAACAGAGGCGGGTCGTGCTTCATCATCTGGAACGGCACAGGGGGAGGAGCGGGCGACGTCGAAGACTTGCTGAGCTCGCTGCCGACGCCACAGACCGCTTGTAGCGCCTCGGACCGCGAAAGGAAACCGCCGCCACCGTCGTCTTGTAAACTACCGAACACGCTTCCCTGCACACACAGACAGACTGTGATTGAACACGTTACAGACAGACGGATTTTTGCATCGATAAGCAGTCTAGATCATATACGCGGTTTTGCCAACCAAATTATACGACTTAGATAACGCAAAGACGACCGACACCTATATTAATACATCGTCAGCCAAACACATGTTCAACATTTTACAGACATTTTTTTCTCCAAAGTTTGAACTAAAAAGTGCGCACTAAAATACTGGGCGATGATGCGTGGCATTTTAGACACAACTGAGCTTCAGCAATGATCCGGGAGCGGGCAAAACTAGCGACGCAACAGGGTTTGGGTATTAATCAGCGAACGCTGCGTCTGTTTGGGGAACTGTCTCCTTGCACACAAACATTTCATTCATTTCATATGAAAGTCCTTGTTTACAAATACACACTTTGTGCTCTACTGCATTACATTTTTAGAAGATATAAGACAGCGAATACAGTTTGTACCGGCGTTTATGGCTGAAAGCACCTGGACGAGCAATTTCTGACTTAACCTGGTGACATTTCTGCGTGTGTTATTCATACAAGAGTTCTAACATTCGTATACAGATTCAGCCGGTTTGTGGAATGAACTCGTATATCGTCCAGTCTGTAGTCGGTCGGTGCGCATCAGTTCAATAAACTGTCAGTCGTACTGCGCTGCTCGGCAGTGCGGAAGCGCATCTCGTCTCGTGGCTGGAGGCTGCTGCTGCTGCACTGATGACAAACTGCTCAGCCGCCGGTGACCATTGATGTTCAGCGCCTGCAACGACCGACCACGCCGTCCATCCGTCTCGAATTTCCTTTTGTATTCTCCGCCAGATTAACTCGTTAATTGTCCAACCCGGTGCGACCTCGTCGACAGTGATCGATCGACTAGTCGCCGCGATAATGTTGTTTGGCTGGAGCAAAGAGGCTGGCTGGTGTAGCGTTCATCGCCACGCCTAATTGTCTAATAACGGACGGCGGACTGACACACGCCGCCATCCAGTTGGACGTCCCAGCCACTCGTCCACAGCGCCCGTCCACTGTCCATCGTCCTTCTACGGTCCGACCACCGGCGAGTTTGCCGGCTGAGTGCGCGCTAATTACTGACTACTCGAAAACAGCGCCACGCCGATCAAAGAGATAATGAAACACTCTGCATGCTCCGGCTCCGCTCGCCGCTAAAAACCCACCAGTCTCGAAAATGCAGTAATTCTACAGCGGCTTCCGCTGTTCCGCCGAGAAAAAAGCTGCATAACATGAAGTGTCCGAAAAAAATTAACTTTTAGGCTCACAAACTGTAAGCGCAGATTCGTTTAATGTTCCAGTTACATGATCGTCCGTCAGAGTTGAACAGTTATAGAACTAAGGCCATTGCTCTTCAACTCTGACGACTAAAAGTTAGCTATACTTCACTAGTAAAAAGTGGCTACTAATGTGATAGCTGGAAAGTTATATAACTTTGTCTATGCCCAGTGAATACACCGTGTCTCAAAAAAACTGGATCACTTTAATTTTTTTGAATAACTCTGTGAAACATTGGCCGATTTTGATAATTTTTGGCACGCAACATCATAAAAAAACTTGACGTAAATGACTATAGTTTAATCAATCTCAACTAAGTACTGTTGCCACACTACCTTGTGAAATGCAAAAGTCGCAGTTTAGCCGTTTACAACAATTAATTCATACTGGATAGCACATGCGTCGGCTCAGAAATGATTAACTAAATAGCGACAAACACAAGTAACAGTTATTATCTCTCAAAAAGTCACATGTGTCACATCACATCATGTGCATTACAGCATATGCTCAAAATGTCTTCCTCCAGCACGAACGTAAGCGGTCGACGTTGACGCCACTTGCCAACAGCACGTTCAATAACCGCTGACCCAGAGCGGCTCACACGTTGTTGATACGTCATTTCAGTTCGTCGACATATATACGATCTTGAAATAAATGCGATTTTCAATGATTTTGTCGTGTCACTGTTTTGACAGCTTGCTGTGTTTTTTTTATAATATGTATGCTATTTCTTTCACACAGCGTATACACAACAGGGTGCAGTGTTGATGTTTATGGAAACTGCTTCACAGTCATATTGCGAGACGGTCGGAAGCAGCTGCTTTCCTGACGTCAGGAACAGAGGATGCCTCCGTTCCACGACCATACACCGGCGACAGTTAACGTCGAAGGAGGAAAAACGCAATAAAGTCTGCTGCAGGCTGCGTGGGACTGACTGAACTGAACTGCCGAGGATGCCCTGGTGGCGCGGGATGGTTTGTCTAGCTGGCTGACCAGTGGTCACTGCAGTGGTGACGAGACTGTGGTCTGGCTGCTAAGAATCACACGTCGCCAACACGGCGCGCCCGACCGGTCCGCGTCAACCTCTGCAGCAGCAGCAGCCATTAAACGCAAAAGAAACGACTGGAAGTAATTAAGTCTGGCGGAAACCGACGCGCAGCACCTGCTCCGTTATAATGCATTAGGCGGCGGTCACCTCGGCGTCAGCACAGACAGACAGACAGACGAACAGACGGACGGACGGACGGACGGACAGTCGCACTGCCGCGCTAGAACAATGAGCAATCCGTCATGTAGGAGATGTGCCACACTTGTTGATGCTGTACCTACTGCTGCTACTGCTGCTGGTGCTAATACCCAGTGGATTACTTACATTTACCTACATATCGCCGACTCTTTGACGGCATCTCCAACTTGTTAATGTTGTTCTTTTCAGAGAAAAGTCAACCAGGCAACCTTGATTTTTTGCTATAAAGTTTTTGTGACATTTCAATCGCAAACTATAGCTTTTTTTAAGTTTGTGCTATTTAAAAAAACAAACTCATTCAAAATATGTGTAAATATTCTAATTATAAAACAGAAAATTCAATAGCAACATCATCTACTTATCATTAAAAAATATATGAACAGTACACAATAAAAATTACTGACCTAATAAGCAACATGACATACAGCCTCCCTACAATTTCAAGACTGCGTTCATCCGTTTGAATTTATCGACTAAGACATCTGCTATGTCTTTGAATAGACTCATAGGTTGAAACGTAACTTAATAAGTTATAACAAATTCATCAAATACAACCAATTACATCGAGGGGTCTTACCAACTTTCACACATCTATGACTACTTACTGTCCGCCGCAGCTACACCTGGCGGACAGTCATTCCGTCGAAGGCAGCAGCGGTTGCCGAAACGTCAACAAAAACAATAATAAAAGATTGTAATTTGATAAATTTATTATAACTTATTTTATAACTGTTATTTTTACTTCTACAGCTTATTGTTATTGAGTAACAATAAGCTTAAAGCTTAAAGCTGTTGTAGAGCGCATAACGATTGTTGTAGGCTTATATGAGCTAAATTGGCTTCGAGAACTTGGCATGCAAAAATGACAGCAGGTAATTAAGTCTGATCGTGCGCCGCGCGCGTTCAGTTAATGCATTTAACTGCACAAGTCTACTGTGATATACCAGAATGCAATGGTAAACACCGAATAACGCAATAAACGCAGAAATGCACGCCGAATAAAACATCGAGCACGAACAAAATGACGAAGGTATCAAGTCTTGTCTTTGCTGACTCGACAGCGGCCCTTACAATCGCTGCAGTTTCTGCTTGCTGTCTGTGCATTATGCCATCTGCGCTTGCACGGAAACGAAAGCCTTGCAGGCGAAGGACAACGGCAGCAGCAGCAGCACAAAAACTAAACCACACACCAGTCTCTCATCTGACAAATACTTCTGGCTCAACTTAAATCTAGGCACTGTAGCAAACTCGCGACCTTTACCAATCACTGACTCGTTTATAAAGTGGCTTCAGAAATGTCTGGCTACTCAACTACAACTGCCACTGGACATTTTGACAACCGGTGATCCTGTACGCACGTTAAAAGACTCTCTCGTGACACGGGACGTCGCATCAAGCAGCAGCAGCAGCGGCGTCGAGTCGGCAGCGGCAGATGCAGCAGTCGCAATCCCATACACTGTGAACTAAGTCTGCTAGCACCATGTTATGGTTTCCAAGTATAACGAATTTTTCTTTCGTTCTGATGGGTTTTCGTTCTGGTGGGCCTAAGTTTTCATGTCAATGGCATCCACCACTCGATTCTGCAATATCTGCATTGCGACAAGAGTTGCTGAATGCTGATCTATAGCAGCGCAATGTTCAATATTTCATTTCACTACAATTTGTTACATTACAAAAACTGCAAAAAATAATATCACAGAGCAACGTTGACATTTTAGCCACGTGCTGTACGAAATTGTTGATTTCTTTGGCTTCAAAATCTCTAATTTGTGGAGTAATTATTTTTACTGACATATTTCCAACAAAGCAAAGGATAAGACGCAAGGCATTGAAGGCAGTTCTGGGCCATGCAGGTGACAGGAAATAAGACAAAACAGAAAGGCCGGGCGAGCAACAGCTGCTCGACACGGCGCTCGACCGATGGCAGCCAGCAGCAGAAATCGTTTGAAGTGTTGTCATGTGTCGCCGGCGCGTCTGAGCAACATTCATCCAAATTATTGCGCGCAGGACTTGCGTCGAGTCGAGAGCGATAATGCATTTTGGCGGCGTGGAGATCTGCGCGTCGACTAATTGAAATATTGCGATCGCAACTGGACGCGCTTGGTCGACACAATGGGCGGTCGCCTCGCCGACGACCGACCTACCACTCAGTGTAGTCGCCGCAACGCAGCGGTCTGCCGTCCGTCCGCCCATCGAGACACAAATGACCGATTACCGGACGACAATTACAAGCGATCACTGAGCGCGCTACGTGGACACGGCCCACCGACCGTCCGCCTCCACAACCAAAAGACTTCCGCACATCAGCACTGTCTACATTGGATTCACTGCGTTATGATTTGACTTAGTTGTGATTTGAAACGTGAATCTTATCTTACGATTTTCTAACTGAATCTAACAACGATACCCGATCATCGAGAAATGAGAAATGTTCCTCAATAAAAACTAGATCGAAAATTCTTGCTATTAACTTCGTTGCATTAGAACTTTTCGGAAAACGAATATTTGTTAGCCAAAATTTCATCGTAACGTTATAAAATCATTTACTTTTGTTTCTTAGAGTCTCTAAATATATTACGTATTAAGTGTGATAAAAATAAAATAAAATAAAAAAAGTATACGTGCGCTTTATATTTCAACGTTTGCATGTCTTGTGTGATAGGCTAATACTGATTTACTGTAAGTTCAAGTTGACTACAAAGTTGTAAGCGAACACAAATGGGTTTTTTCTTTTGAGACATTGCGGTGCAAATAGGCCACTCGTGGCATTAATTCTTACATAGGTATGCGCAACGTTCTCGTAAAACTCATTGTACGCAAAACTGCTGCAATACACTGTTGCATTAACACATTTTTATTCATCGTATTCGGTAGACAAAAATAAACAATAAATAAACAATAAATAATAATAAAACTTAACCAGAACTGAACGAAAACTTAACTAAAATATGTATATATGATGTTAAAATATACCTAGTTTTAATACTGTTATGCATAATTTTCGGTATGTTTTTAGTGTTCAGTGGAATTCGTGTGCTAATGATCTGGTTGTGTACTATAGAAACTTACATTTGGATTTTTCTACACTCCAGTGACTGTGTTTCTGTCTGTCTCGTTTGTATATTCTGTCACCTTCCTGTCATCTGTCCTCTGTTTACTATGGATCAGTGTGGTCTGAAATAAATAGATTGACATTGATGGCTATAGTCACAACTCAATTGATGCAACAAAACAGCAAAGTTGACATAAAATGTTGCCCTCAGACTGGCTGAATTGTGATAAAAATTTTTTGTACGTCTAGAAATTGCATAGGATACAGGTAAGCACTTGAACATACCCATATGGTCATCAATAACATTATCGGACCTAATTTGGAATATTTTGACTTTATTATTAATGCTTTCTCAAATACCATCTACTAAAAGTAGCAAAATAGTGGTAGCCAAAGAAACAATTGTTATAAAAATTAGTGATTATAAGCCAAATTTTTATTTTATTTTGCTAATAAAAATTAAAAAAAGCTAATATCATCAAAACATCCAAAAAATTAAGAAAAATAAAAATGTGGTCAACAGGTTTACAAGTACAGCTGGAGGAAGATAGATACGGCAGAGTTGGATAAAAAGAAGTGGTCTGTGGCCTATGTACCAGTGGGAGCGACAAGGCACAAATCAAGTACCTGCAGTAGGAGAAAATTGCTTGTGATTTTGCACGGCGAAATAAAGAAAACAGCATCAAAACGGACCTGCGCTGCAGATTGGAATGCAAGCTTACGACTGCAGAAAAGTAGCATCAGAGAGTGATTTAATGGTCAATATAGCACGACGGACTCTATACAATTCATCTGAGAGGGCCGATCGGTGGCGTGTGTATGACACCATGCAGCGCACGTCAACAGCGCTGACCCGGGATGGAAGCGGCGGCACATTGACGCCTCGGAGAGGTCGACACGTAATCGCATCGAAACTGAGTCGGCAGCGCAGCAGCACTCGTCAGCGATCAGTCGTCGACCGAGGTCGGTAATTCTATCGAATCCTGAGGCGACCGACTGACCAGACTGCAATCCCAAGTGCGATCGATGAGATCGCTCTTTGTTCGTAGTCCGTAGTCCGTACGTCAGTCAGATAGCTGTGCACAGAATGGACGAGACGCGACGAGTTTGTCATATCCGGACGGACGGACGGACCTGTCTTGCAGCGCGTCCGGCCCGGCGACAATTCTTTTTACGTTCGTTATTGACTAAATGCGTTGCCGCGCACTTCAAAGACTCCCGGGTGGCAGCGGACGGCGTCGGATGTCAGCGGCGAGTAGGGAACGGACGAGCGGACGCAATGACTGGCTGCTGCCGTGGTCCCTCGGAGACATGCCGAGGACGACCGGGACAGCGCGCGTGAGCCGGCGCTTCGGCGTACGCGCTCGACCGGCTGTGAATGGTAATTTGCACTGTTGCGTGTGTGCGTGTGCCGGGGAAAGCACGGCGACCATCATGTGTGCGGCGCGGTCTGGGACTGACCTGACTGGAGGGCGGCAGACACCATCTGGCAGCGACTGACTGTGTGACTGGCCAGTCAGACTGGCAGAGAGGGAGAGAGAGAGCCATCATATCAAATGTAGTTGGAACGTCGCCGAGTCATCGCCAGTCACTAATTAACTACTCAGAAGTACGGACGCTGCTGCCGCCGCATCACATCCGACGCAGTATACGAGTTTCTACTCGACGCTTTCACACGCTGCGTCCGAAGGCTTGATAGTCCGAAGGTGTAGGCCTATACTGCAAAATGCATTTTCGTTTTTCACTAACCCAACCTTAACCCTAAAGCCAGCGACGCACTAGCCGGGTGCCCGGCCGAGCAGGGAGGCCGGCTCTAGCGACACACGACCCGAGTACCCGGCCAAGAAACCTGGCCGGGAGACAGCCGTCGTCAGCAAAGAAGTTTTAATAATTATTTCACATTTGTCATATATGTAACGCAATGACGCATAAGTCATCTAAAAGTCCAAAGTGCGTTTTTATTTCTTCTTTGGCTATCTTCTTTATTGCAATATTTTTGTAGTCTGCGATCTTCATTTTATTTCACAGGCAAATGTGTGATTGATACAATACTATCAACTTTTTACACGTTCTCGATCCTCCTAGAAAGCAGCTTTAGTAGTACTTACAAAGTACGGGTACTCAGAATAGGAGTACAACATAATTTTTAGACGACATATAAAGTGTAGGCATACAAACAAATCAAATTTCTCTCGAAAACGCACTGTTCAACTTCATAAGTATGTAAATCGAAATAAAATTATACGCTGAGCAGTGCCCGGGCATCCGGGTCTAGCGACACACGAGCCGACTGCCCGGCTGTTGGCCACAATAAGCATTGCAATGCAATGCTTTTCTGCGTCTCGTCGGGTGTCAGCGATACACGAGCAGGATGCCCGGGCCGGGTGTCCTAGCCGGGTCAAAGCGGCTCGTGTGTCGCTGAACCCGGGTTCCCGGCCGGGTGCCCGGCCAGGATGCCCGGCCCGGATGCCCGGCTCGTGTGTCGCTGGCTTATTGAGAGGAAATACGGAGACTGAGTCAACGTCTGTAGAAGTAGGAGGGAAAAAAGCTTAACACTTTCTGATTATCAAACCTTCGGATTATCGAACTGTTCTCATTGGTACTATGCCATGCCTCACAGTTAGCGTGGTTTGGTTATCATTGGTTATCATGGCCCATCCCTTTACATTTATGGTATCGTTGGTAGTGAATTATAAACATGACGTTTATATCTACCGCGTACTAATCCGGTCACGAGGACCGTTTATTGACTTTTCTCTTGGCTTAGTGGGCCTATGATCGACGCAGTCTGAGATGAAAGAACTAAGTCTAAAACCAGATAATGACTGTGACCACATGAAAACCATAGTTCGAAGTAAAACTGTAAACATTTCGAGCAAATGCCCGATACTCTGTAATATCTTTCTCTTTTTCAACGATTCGTTGCATTTCCAAGTCTGACTTCTTTAGCAGTCAGTGTCAACGTAAAGGAATCACCGTTCTACAGATAACAGCCTCGTTGCAAAACACTGCCACAGACCACAGGCCCAAAACGCCTGCAGTTGTACTAGCGCCCGAATATAGCTTCTTAAGAAATTACAAAAAAAAATTGTGCATAGCGATATTTTCAGTATTATCTATTCAGTATTATCTCTTAGAATTTGAACTTCTTGCTCATTTTCCACAATGTGTCTGAAATCATATGATTGGCATGTATGATATACGTCCTGGCGAGAAAAAAAACGAATTATGTTTATCTCTACTCACGGACTGTGGAGACTATGCAATTCAGCTTCGGTGTGCATTAAAACTCGGCGGCGGAGTGTGACTATTATTTACGTTGCGTTAAGTGAGCATTAGCAGGCGTTACATGAAGTCATCAAAGGGCCGTGGTGCTAGGACGGGCGGGCACCTGTTAATGTGCGGCCCGTGGCATACGGCTCCAGCGATTGAACGAAAAGACCGAACCCTCCAGACATAACCCCCCTTAAGTCAACCCCCTACATTGACAAGGTAACACAGTAATCCCCTAGACACAGCTACACCCCTAGACCAATCAGTGGCTTATATTTACCACACTGTCAGTTAAAGAAATAAACCTAGGGGATGCTTTGTCTTAAGAGGTTCTGTCTTACCTTGTCGATAAAGGGGGTTATAGTCTATGCGGGAGCTTGTGTTGGGGGAAGTTATGTTCGGACAGGGCCGCAATCAGCAGTGCGTCGAGCAACCAGATTACCATGTCGCCGACTGGCCTGCACCGCATGCTGCTCAGTGCTCACTGGTCATCGAACCAACCCTCTGCTACCAACAGTCACACCGACTCCATCCGGGCGACCGCCGTCACGTCCGGAAGTTTGTGGGGTCGACGACACACGCGCGGGCTTTTGATTCCTGGAAATTTTTGCAACCGCAAAATGACCTAATTTCTTTGATTCAATCGCAATACAAATCGTCGTCATACCATTGTAACTAAACAGTAGCAAATGCAGATGCGCAACTGTTCAAGTAATGAAAAGAGAATAGTTTCAGCTTTAAAGCCCTACCGCCAAACAACTGCTGGTACAGTTTAAGGATGAAACTCTACTCTGATTCAGTTCCACGGCGAAACACCTGTTCTTACAGCGATCCTCCTGTACAGTAGACGCCATAGATGGATTGGAGGAAAGGGTGAAAAAAAGAGAAAGTGGAGAAGGAAACAGATATGATAGAGTAATACGAAAAAAGAGAAAGTTAAAATCGCCCCCAAGGTGTTTCGTGATGGTCTGCGCCTATGGCAGCATGCAGCAGTCGGCTGCAGATCGAAGCTGGGCGGTGTAAGCGCGCTCTTAACAACGTTAACATGCAAACGTCGACAATTTAATTACTTGGTCGTCGTCAAGTGGACGCGACAGCTCGACGCGCTCAGTCTCGCATGCGCAATTCGCTGCCGACCGCTGGAACGACCGATAGCTGCTGCTGCTGCTGCTGTTGTTGCCATGCTGTTGATTCCTGAGATAGAAATATATGCACAACGTCCAGCGCAACGCCTAGCTCCGACAGTTTACCGCATACAGTGCTATAACGACAAACTTTCGGGCCACGAGAACGTAGTGCGAATGCATGCAGGCTAATGTCTTGATCGCAGACAGAGTGACTTCCAGATTGTAAACCGTTGACTTAAGCTGCTAAAGTATCACAACTACCTGTGTTTAGTGTGTGTTTTTACGCGCGACAGCAGGTACTACTATATCGCGTCTTAGCCATCGCAATTCTGTCCGTCCGTCTGTCTGTCCGTCACACGGGTGGATCAGGCAAAAACGGTCCAAGCTAGGATTACCAAATTTTTACCGTCGGCTGCCCGGAAGACTCTAATTTCAGGAACCGTAAAGCTTTTTCATAAATTCAAAGGGGGTCACCCCGAACGAGGGCGCTAAATGAGAGGAAGGTAGGCAAAATTTGCGATTTTTGGCCTATAACTCGCTGTATCTCAGTAACGGTGCGAGATAAGGCCGAGGTTACTATTAATCACTAATAAGAAATCGTATACTGGCTATCGATTGGGGCCGAATTCAATGACCTTGGATGATCTTGAACGCCGAAATAGGGATTTTTCACGGATTTTTTGGCGATTTTGGCCTCAAAGACATATTTCAATAGCGAATTGCGCCTAAATCACTAGAGATAGACTTGGACAACCAGCGTTCAAAATTTTCAGCGTGAACCAGGGCGCTAAATAAGAGGGGGTGGGAAAATGTGCGATTTTTAGCAATTATGTCGCTGTATCTCAATAACGATGCAAGATAGGGCTTAAGTTACTATTATGCACTAATAGGAAGTCGTACATTGGCTTTCAGTTGCCACCGAATTCAATGACCTTGGATGACCTTAAACGCAAAAATAAGGTTTTTAATTGATTTTTTCTGCGATTTTGGCCTCAATCATCATTGTGTCCGATATTGATTGCTAGGCTCGATAAACTTCGATCTGTTCTCTGCGTGTCTTCGTACACGCACTGCTGTCGCGCGTTCCCTTTGCGTTAGCTAGGCTTTCTTGTTTATTACAAATAAGCCTAACACGACAACAATTCACATGCACTTTGTATATAATGCTAAAGTGTATTCTGTATTAACATACTCAAAAATTTCGTGGTTAACCACAAGCTGCACGACAGACGTTCAGTAAGTTCCAGATTAGTGGTGTCTTTCAGGAGGATGACAGTATATCTGAGAAACAATGTGAAACAGGACCGCTATAAGAAGTCGCAAACAAGCGCTTGTGTCAAAATCAACGACCTTGGATGACCTTGAACGGCCATTACAAACTTTTTTTACAACGCATGCGTCTTTTACAGCCCTCCAGAAAAATCTGAATGAAAATGGTTCTACACTGTCAGTGGCAGAAATGAAGCCAATCTGCCAACAGATGATTATATTGTATTCTCAGACTGTCGCATGAAATTGGTTGCAGCATCGAGTGACGCATTACTCGTTTTTTTCTTTTACAGATATCACTTCTTCAACTTGCTGAGCGCCATGACACTCATATTATATAAGTTACTAATTATTTCTAGTGGCGGATCCAAAAACTTCAAATAGGGGGAGGGAAGAAAGAGTAGGGAATGGGGTCTGGGAAAGGGGCTGTGCCCCCTCCTTAGAAAATGTTTGAAAATTGCATGCAAAAATAGTGCATTTTTATGCAAAAAAAATTCACTTGTTTGAAGATGCATACAGTCAATACGGAAACGGCCGCCCCTCCCCCTTGAATCAGTCACTTATTATTTTCATAGCTTGGTGGTTATGAATAAAATTGCTAATGTTACTTACGTGGTGTAACTGCATTGAAAATCGGTCTGAGCACGGTCCTACTTCTGGCATCCGTGCCTGCACCAACACAGCACAAACATAATAACACCATGTCCGCTCAGTGTCGACATATTTTTATGCGGCCGTCTACTGACCTGTACCACTCTAAACTAAAATGTGCCACACCGGTCTCCCCCGGATCGTCCATGCGTGTTTTGTTTATACGCCATGTTTTGAGTTAGAAGCCCGACGGGACAGACGAACAGACGAACGGACGGACAAGACCCGTAATGTGGCCTATCGAGACGGTCGCATAAATGTCACAAGTTGAAAGATTTCTTTAATCACAGCTCAGATTTATCGTATGCTAATACACAAAGAGCCGAACGTTTTTTGACAAAAATGTTTATCTGGACTAGCGACATGCAAAGGCTCATCGAGATAATACGAGTAACCTTCGTATTACGTATAATGCTACGACGTGAGACTGTAAAACAGCAAGAATTTTTAAATATGTCATTAACAATTTCGACATAATTATTTTACGTTGGTAAAATATTTTACAGTTGTGTGATACTTGATTTGCATATGTATTGTCTTCCCGAGTTAATGACAATATACACCGTGTCCCAAAATTAGCGGCACCCCTGTTTCAAACACGCCTAATTCAGTTTGTAGTTTATAGATTTCAACGAAATATCGTACACTGCACTATCTTGACATTAGTTACGGTCACACCCATTATGTCATACGCACCTTACCGTGTGTGCTCAATGTAACGTCATTATGACGTCAGTTTGTTTGCATTACGATACGTTCAACGCATTGCTATTGACAAAGGGATCAAGCAACAGTGTAGCCGTTTTAGACTAAGAGCTTGCGTCGAGGCCAAAGGTGGTAATTTTGAGCTAAAACTTTAAAGACAAGTTTAGAATAATTATCTCAATGACTGATTAAAATTTTGTAAAAATCTGTTAAGTATTAACAATTTTACATTAACTTATTTGTAGAGGTGCCGCTAATTTTGGGACACGGTGTAGTATCGTGATTCTTATTTTTTGAAAAATACAAGGTGATCCACAAAAACGTGGCATTTTACTTTTGTTTTTATCTTTGCCAATTATTGACCGATTTTCAAATTTTTTTCATTGGCACACTTTGCGGACAATCCGCAATAATGTGATTATTATGTATTTCACCGCACTGTAAATGTGTCTCTACACTACCTTGTAAAATATAACTAAAATATGAACGTATAACGATAATAACAAACAAACAAACATTGTGGTAAATTTTGGTAAAACATTTTAAACCAACATTGCGGTAAATGACATTAAATTGTGTGGGTTTAACACTCTTTAGTGTCATACGGATCATTTACCGCAATGTTGGTCTGAAGTGTTTTTATTCATTTACTTAAATGTTTGATATTATCGTTTTTCATGAATTTATATTTCACAAAGTAACGTTGAAACGCATTTATGGTGTAGTGAGCTATATAATAATCCTATTATTGCAAACTGTCTGTAGATTGTGCCAATAAAAAAATTTTGAAAATCGGTCAATAATTGTCGAAGATATGGACAAAAGTAGTGCCACGTTTTTTATGGAACAAGACCACAGTGTATATAATTCGTCGTGTATTAAATTTATACTTTGTATGAATATCAAAACATCAAAGATCATCAGCTCATTACTCATTATTTTTACTTTAGTACAGTTCATAAATACAATAGATATTATTCGACCGGTACTGCAGTACAAAACTTCACGGATCGAAAGATCAGTAAAAATCGAACCGCGCACAATATTTGACAAAAACCGGAAAGAGTGCAATCGATCGATCCAACGTCGCAGTAACAAACAAGACACCATGCAAATAGATGAATGACTGCGTCGAAAAAGAGTTTGAGTGACTGACGCCCTGCGTGCGCTGTTAATCATTGTTGATCATATCGTTAGCAGGCTTTTGTAGTTTCTATAGCGCCACCATGAATACGAGCGAGATCATTCAGCTGTTGCAAGTGCATTGTTCTAACGACGTTTCAATCTTTGCACAAGAGAGGACAGTCGGTCAAATACCGTACGACACGTTTGACGGTATCGTATCGTGTGAAACTTGATCTCATTGGGTCACTCAGCACTAGAGGGAATGGGGGGAGAGATGGGGGCAATTCAACGCAGTCAAGTGGAACGGATGCTGCTGCTGCTGCTGCGGCTGTTGCTGCGGCTACCTGTAGCTGACTAAATACCGCGCTGAACTTTCATCTCTGATCTGATGACCGTCGACAGAAAGACAATCAAGCAGCACCGAGGCTCACGCACACTCAACACTGCACGCGACACTTGACACGTCTAGCCGCTGGCCTGCAGTGATGTTCACTAGATAAAGCGCTGAGGACAGCTTTGTGTACAAACGATTCACTAAGAATATTGTTACCACCAGAACAATATGAAAAGTAGCCAGTTGACTTTAATGCCCGCACGGTTACCGGCACATATTTGAGTCAATGACGTTATGGGGACCTTGGACACTAGCTCGTCATCTCCTGGTTGATATTGGAAAGAGGATCTCCATCAAAACAGACAAGGCTATAAGGACAAATCGTCAGTATCGGAGAATTTCTGTATTGATGATATTCTCACATAAAGCAAGCCAATATTTAAACAGTTTTTTAGTACTTCAATCAGAATACATGCGAAAACGTCAGATATAGTGGAGGTCGGCAGATGTCGTAAATGGCGTCGTGATGCCTCAGACAGAGGTCTGTGACCGTGAGGTGGTTTCCCAGGCCAGTAGTCAGTCAGTCATTCAGTATCAGAGTGCGCTGATCCATGCTGTTGTCTTTTAATACCGTGCATGAGCGGCGTGGACCTATACGTCTGTCTCTGACTGAGCCGCTTTAACAGCATCCACCCAGAGCTGATCAGAGCCGCCATTAGCGCTTGCGTATGCGCAGCTAGGATTTGCGTCGGCTGCGAGCCATCGACGTCATCGTCAAACTAAGCGTATTAGCTGCGCTTGACGCATGCCGCCTGCATCCCTCGCAAGCACGATAGAGACCACACATGACATGCAGTTAATCGATGTTAGCAGTCGAAAAGACGACCCGCTGTCTACCCAGTAGACAACTGTATTTATGTCTGACTTACTATACTGACAACCAATACAATATTGCTGTCTTTTCTAGGTCTCTGGCATAATAGCACGCGTCTTGAGCGCAATCAGATTTGCGCGAACGTCGGATTGCGCTGTGCGATCCACCGGCGCCATCGAGTTACTGTCGCCAGAGTTTAATGCGACTCGTGTATACATGTAGGCTGATAATTCGCGGCATTTATGACGCCGATGTATTTCAGCAATGCCTGTAGGTTGCTACATTCGGTTACTTCAAAATAGATTACAATATTTTCTGTTTCTGTTCGGAGCTTCAACATTCGCAACCTAGTCATTAATGAAAATCTTCAAATTTTGACCGACAGGGCGGTTGTTTTGGCGAAAAAACCCGCAACACATCTGAAATGGTGCATTGAATAAAGATAAGCCGGACGTTGTTAGTGTTCGGTGTTCACTAATAAAATGTTACGCACGCGCTTTCGTTTGTAGTATCGCAGTTCCAAAATCAAAGACCTTGGAATGACCTTGAATGCATATTGTGCCGTCTTTACACAAAACATGGATATTTCGAATTTCGCGTCTATCACATCAAAATGATTGCGGCGTCGCACGGTTTACTTGCGAGTAGCGACAAGTTGCGACAACAGGGCATTCTTTTTTTCGGATATGTCACTTTTTTCCGCTTGTAAAAGTGACATTTCGCTGAAGATTTTTCTTAACCGCTATACAGCGTCATGGTGACGTATGATTTTTAGTGTCAGCGCTGAAATTTAATTTCTTGTGTATGCTGTCCAACATTTTCACAAATACAAGTCACTGCTAAAATATCTTCTTATTATTGTTGCTGTTTAATAGGAGTTGACGACATCCCCTACAATTTCGACCTTTTGTCAACATCTGGCTCTATATGACATGTCATATCCAGACCTCATTATTTAAAATTTTAAACCATTGTTAGTCAGACTGCACGAACCTAACGTTTCACGGCTTCGTTTTTACGCGCGAAAGAAGCTACTGATTTCAGCGCCTCTTAGCCATCGCAATTCTGTCCGTCCGTCCGTCTGTCCGTCTGTCACACGGGTGGATCAGTCAAAAACGGTCCAAGTAGGATCACCAAATCTTCACCGTCGGCTGCCTGGAAGACTCTAGTTTCAGGAACCGTAAAGCTTTTCTATAAATTCAAAAAGAGTGACTCCGAACGAGGGCGCTAAATGAGAGGGAAATGGGCAAAATTTGCGATTTTTGGCCTATAAGTTGCTGTATTTTAGTAACGGTGCGAGACAGGGCCTAAGTTATTATTAATCACCTATAAGAAGTCGTACACTGACTCTCGATTGGCGCCAAATTCAATGATCTTGAATGACATTAAACGCCAAAATAGAGGGTTTTATGGATTTTTCGGCGATTTCGGCAGCGACACAAGTTTATATCATTCACAAGATGGAGCCACGCTACTATCGTTATGCGATCCAGATAGAGAATTTGGTATTTATATGTTAACTTAGCGTGAACACCCTAATTTTTAGCTAAACTACTAAACTGGAACTGCTATAGGCTTTCGCGCGTCTCGTGAGCATTAGCTCAATTTTTTTATATTGTCAAACGGTTTGACCTTGAAGTAGCTTTGCTATCGCAAATTATTATGATTTTATAAGTTTCTGGCTGACTGTCTGATTGACTGGTCGATTATTATTTTAATTGTAGCATGCAGCATATTATTAGCTATACAGCCCAGCATAACGTTTCAACATGCAAATGAAGCGTCTGGGTAAACAATGTGTATTCGCTGCAGACATCGACATTGCACCCGACAGAACAACAAGCAACCGATCGCTCGCCACCTGATTAGTCACCATTATTAATTTTCTTAATAGCAAATGACCGTGTTTTTACAGCAGGGCGGACGCGCGCCATTGAAAACATTGACTGCGGCGCCGGCTGCTGCTGCTGCTGCTGCTGCAACTGCGGCTGCTGCATCTGTTGCTAGGGACGTGGCTTCATGGCCAGTCGGGACAATATTGCTCCAGGCTTCAGCGACTGACTGACTGCATCGTGCTGAGGCTATGAGATGAGAACGGGCGATGGATGCTGCCTCGCGTTTCTATTTGCTTCAAGTATAGATATAGTTTCACTGCACTCACTTGTCACCTTCCTATCTTTGACCACTTCGTGACGAGATCGAAAACTTGACCCTTTTTTCAACGTTGGAAATTTAAAAAAAAAACGAAAACTGCAACGTGCCGTTTGTTCATCGTATTCTTTTAACGCGTTTCAGATTAAATAAACTCAAACGAAAATATGATGTTTGTACTCCCTCAGTTACGATTCTCGAAGTTTGACGTGGTCATACAAACACCTGCATTATAGTGTATTTGTCTATTCAAATTATTTCTGTCTTCGCATGTAGAAATATAATCGTAAGTCGAAAAACACTGGTCACGATCAACTCTGGCATATCGACTACTTTTGTTTTGCATTAGAAACAAACAGACAGACGGACGGGTAAAATCCGTAATGCAGCCTATTAGAACGGCAGCACAATAATGCATTTCGATGACCCTGATTCCGGAATAAACGAGTATGAAACCGGTGTATAGTCCAGTATATGCGTCCGTGCTGAGACTAACTGTCAACTGAACGTCGTTCTTGTGCATGCGAGATGATCTTTCTGCGACTGTTGCGCTGTGGCTTTCAATTAACTGAACGGTTTGAGCAGATAATTCTTGCGTAGGCATATACATGTATCGCGGTTTGCTTTAGTTCACTTTACAGCAGTATTACAGCAGACAGTGACGCATTTGTGGCGACTTGCTTTTGATGGTGCCATTTTCACTGGTCGCCTCTACGTTTCCTGCAACATGTAGCCGCCAGGAGTAGATCCTATATAACATCAATATAATAACTGACGACCGACCGACCAACCTCACTTCCTAGAAAATTTCAAATGGCCATATCTCAGCAACCGGTCATACATGTACGATCCGCTTCCAGTTTCGTTCTAGAGTTGGGTACTCGGCGGATCCAATAAAGTTTATGAACCATACAAACTGAATTAAGTGTGTTTAAAGCAAGGCTTATGTCTAATTTTGGGACACGGTGTAATTCTATCAGTAATATGCGAATTACAACCTTTATTAACGTGAGTATCACCGGTTGCCGAAATGTCAACAAACAAAAGCGTCACTTGCCATATGGGATCACACAGTGTCACTTGCTACCCGACACAGGCGAACGTACCGCCATAACCCCAGCGAGACCGGCCCGTACTCGATTTACCTTCCCCGGAGAAATGAAAGGCTGAGTTGATCTTGGTGTTGGATATGTCGAGATTGTTTACCTGTCCGCATGACAGTCACCCCTCCAATTATAGCCACTTGTTCGCGACGCGATCAGAAGTCGAACCAATGACATCGCGATCGCAAGTCCGACATTCTAACCGTTACACTACCAAACCTTTTCTAGAACGATATACGTCGCCACGGCGAACAACTTGCCGCAGAAATATTTTGAATATTACTGTGGAAGACTTACGTAGATGTCGGATCGAGAGCCGCAGACAGCTGTAAGAGGCGGCATTGTTCGTCCAGTGCAGTCGTGTGGTTCTGACTCTCTAGACCTGAACGTGTCCAGTCGACCACGGTGACACTGAGCCGTCTCCTGTACAGCAGTGCGCAGTGTTAAGGGGCGTTCAAAGCGACAAAAATGAAGTGAGTTGAAACGAAAACCACAGCGCGAACTATACAACAGCATGCAGAACTCATTTCATTTAAATTCATTCCACTTCAATTTATTTTAATTCTGTCGCTTTAAGCACAACCTAACATACAGTATACAGGGTGCGGCAAAAAGTAGTCCCTTAAAGTAAAAGAGCGACATTCGTACAATTAAGTCACTCGCAACTGCAGTCGATCTTTTTAACATCGCACACGTAACAAATTATGTAGACAGAACTTCTAGCGCAACTGGAAGCTGGGTTTCGATTCGTGCGTTGTTGTTGCGACTTTCAGCAACTCGCGAAAAAATACGATTACACTTAAGTCACGCGCACCATTGCCACACGCAGATCAAAAAGCTTAGAATTATGATTTTTGATTGTTATGTTTTTCTTGTAATTACGTAAAAAATATTGCATGAAAATAATAAATTTCTAGGCGTCACAGTGGAATCAAGTCTGTGTCGTCGATTAAAAAAATTTTTAACGACGCATTGCAGACAATCTGCAACATAATTGTCGTTAAAGATTTCATCATATTTTAAGCGTGTCGCTACACTACCCTGTAAAATACAGTTTTTAGCCTATTGTATCTAAGTAACGGTCGAGCTTTTCGTAAGGTTGTCGTCTGTCTGTCCGTCCGTCTGTTTGTCTGTCGTCGTCTATCACAGATGAATTTTGGCTAAACGGTGCGAGATAAAGCTTAAATTGATATTCATCACTAATTGGAAGTTGCATAGTGGCTTTCAAATGACAGAAAAATTATTGACCTTAAATGACCTTGAAAGGCCAAAACGCACTATCTTATGGCAATCTTGCGGTATTGTGGCTAAACAGTAAGTTGCAATGGGCCGGCGACGGTACCGTCGGATAGGGCGTTGGCGACTTTCTAAAGGCTGTCAATAGTAACCATGTCTTTATCTGCAGCGGTTTGGCCGCAATTTTTAATGAAAAGTTTCGAGCTATAAGCCGTATCTTGGAAATGGTGAGAGATAGGATCAAGGTTATATAATTCAGTAATAGGAAGTGGCATACACCCTTACATATTACTTGAAAATTATTGACCTTAGATGACCTTAAAAACCAGTACGCGTTGTTGTGGCTAAACGGTGTCAGATAGAGCCAAGGTTGCTATTAATCACCGATAGGAAATCGCATACGCCTTTTCAGATAAGATAAAAATCATCGACTTTGGATGACCTTGAAAGTCATTGACAACCAGTGCGGTCGGCTATCCTAGCGACAGCTGGGCTTTTTGCTGTAAATTGCATTTACCGAAAAACATCAACGGCAAATTAAGTACCCGAGAACTTAAATAAAATGTGATTATGGTAGATGAGCTGGTATTAAACCAGTAAGACCAGCTACAAATTTGCTGTTTAGTAGGCCTATACACCACGTACTACAAGCTGATGCTGTAGGGATCATTTACAGTAGTTGCGCACTGAAAAAATTGAGACTTGCATTTGTTGCTTGCAAAGAATAAAGCGGTGAAGCAAAAATGCTATTTCACGTAAGACTGACATTCAGCTTGTTGGTAATGTGTGTTGGCGACAGACAAGGCATTAAAAATGAAAGCGGTCTATGTCAGTGTGATATTCGTCGATTCCAGGACCAAAATCGATAAACCCGACTATAGAGTTTTTCGCTGCTGCCTGCCGTATAATTGAGGTCACTGGTAGTTTATAACTTCATATCTGAGCATGACTATGGCTTATTGCACATAGAACATGCTGCTCTAAAACATTTGAATTTTACAAAGTAATGTAGCAAAGCAATTAAAGAGTTATGGGATCTTTAACGACAACTTATTGCAAATTGTCAACACAATGTGCAGGTAAAATTTTTTTTAAAAAGTTGTAATTGCATAAAGAAACAAAGATAATGGAGCTAAGCATAAAACTACTAATTTTTAAAACCATTTATTAACTCAAAACTTAAACTAGAAATTTGGGGCAAAGCCCAACGTGAGTCTGCCCGGCGCCCTAAGTCCGACTGGGGGAAATTAGAGGGGGGGGGTAAAATTTTCCCGGCATCAAAGTCACGTGGCCCGAACTCAAATGCATTGGCATACGCCGAACGCGCATTGTCGACT
>Ga0209367_1002007_pt1 | contig 26258 bp, 14 predicted proteins | sample WorMetLIZISLAND2_FD_187412 | JGI IMG/M metagenome (GOLD analysis project Ga0209367, IMG submission 187412) | Marine gutless worms symbiont microbial communities from Max Planck institute for Marine Microbiology, Germany - Olavius geniculatus... ... | reverse complement strand
GTCTCTGTTCTTTATTTTGTATGTTTCTGTGTCTGTCTGTCTCTGTCTGTTGTTACCAAATTATTCTTTGGTGAATAAAGATTGATATATATATATATATATATGTATATATATATATATATATAACCAGCCACCAAGATCAACTCAGCCTTCCACCCCTCCCGGGTATGTAAATCGAGTACCGGCCTGTCTAGCTAGGTTTAAGTCGGGATGCATTCACCTGTGTCGGGTGGTAGGTAACACTGTGTGATCCCATGTGGCAGATGACGTTCCATAGCTGGGTGATGGGTTTAATATTAAGAGCTATACACCACCTTCACCTTTACCTTTATCTCTAACACTGTATACTGTAGCTAGTAATAAATTGTAATAGCGCGGTAGTAAAACAGCGCTAGAAAATTACAACACAGTAACACAGTAACACAGTATTTAATAAAATATGTGACAAACGCACATAATACAATAGCAAAACAGAAGAGAAATGTAATTTAGACAAGATAACATAGCATAAAATAATTAAACACAGTCAAAAAGTGATCTAACTAAAAAAGACTGTTTATGCAATTTTTTACTACAAACAGGCAACACATAATCATATATGACAAGTGTACGAAAAAAACGCACGTGACATGCTGCTGCTTTCCGTAAGTGCCCGCAAACAACTTAACGGCATCCACAGCAGCAGCAGCAGCCGCAGTAGAGCCGCTTGGATGCGGTGTACACGGGTGATATGTTGATGACTGAAAGAAGGCGAGAGAACAATACTGATTAGCAGCGCATTGCGAGATGGACGGCGCGTTAATGACCGAAGGCGTGCACATTGATCGAGCACGGACGTCCACAGCTGGCTGGCCATAGATCTTGTAGCCAACGTCGTTGGCGCCGCGACCCGCGTAAAGACCGGTCAAGACCTCTCTACTATATGAGCCTTCATCGACTGCTAATGAAAAGCTTTCAGCATTGATAGCGCCGTACATTTACTGCACACACCTTCAGTCACCACTGAGCTGTACGAGACAACCGCGCTCCAAGATACCGGGTATACGATGATGCACAAAACGTGGTCAAAACTGATGCAAAGTAAATATCCTGCAGGTATGTTCTACTTTACATGTGGCCTATATGGCCCAGTGTTTAAATTGTAAAAAAATAACTGGGGGTTAAACTTTTCGATGGTCGGAGACTGACCAATTTTGTGACGTAAATCGTATGTATATAATATGTAGCTGACCCCCTGTACATAATTTGACAGTGTGTTAGAGGGTTGAGAAAACAGTTGGAGGGTTCAATCCCCAACTCCCCCCGTCAATTCAAACACTGATATGGCCTAGCTTTTACCACACGCAACGTAAAAAGAAAAAAATTAACAAAGCTAAAAATTAACACAGAAAACCAAAAATAACCTAACAATCAAACAGTCCACAAGTCGTGCGCGATGGAGTACCAACAGTTTAGGGTAGAAACGATTTACAATTCTAGTAAGTTCTGAAAAAAGAAATTAATCACGGATGCTGAAAATGAAAATATATATACACCTTTATTCGTCAAATGACAGCCATGAAAGAAACATAACTAATAACAATAGATAATAATAATAAAAAATAATAATGCTGACAAGAAATACAGTTCGTCAAATGTCCATTTCACAACAAGCATTAGCCTATTTTTTACTAACCGAGATTAATTTCACTCTTGTGACAAATTGCTCGTCGCTTGAAAACATTGCACAATAAATTTTCAGAACAAATAAAACGTTCGAGAAAACGCGAAGTACGAATAGCGATACGTTGGCTAACAGGCAAAAAGCCAAAGAAATTCTGACACTCCAGCACAATGTCGTTATTCTTAGTACAGATTATCTTCATAAAAACACGTGTAACTGTGAAGTCCAGTGAATGTTTGTGGCGCGATGTAACCGGGCACGCCTCTATTCCGTACAGCACTGGAGCTATACATTTTGTGTCTAACAGATTTACAACCACCTCCTCGGAGGCGAAACGGCCAATTTTGCTATAAGCTGCATTGAATGATGAAAAAAAGTTCTTCTTTGCATCATCAAAGGTACATCTAAAATATCGGCCTCTAACAAAATACACATCCAAGTACTTACAAGTGTCAACCCACACCAGCTGGGCACCGTTACTCAGCGTTAGGATGGCGCATTTAGCGTCAAACCTAGGGCCTATGCGCATACAGAGAGTTTTGGACGCATTGATTTTCATGTCTATTTCTTCAATCGCCCTTTCACACACTCTGAGCAATCTTTGTAACCCGTCCACAGACGGGCAAAACAAAATGATATCATCCGCATACATAAAAACAGATACACACATATGACGAACATAGCATCCGATATTACAATCTAAGATTTTGTTAACGATATCATCAACAAAAATAGCAAAAAAAGTAGGGCGAGAGCACTCCACCCTGTCTCACACCTGCAATCAACTTAAAAAAGTGAGAGTCACACGAACCCCATGTAACACACGTTTCCGATATACCAAACCACAGAACAAAAAGATTTAAAAGCTGAATGGGCATCTTTCTGTCCATAAGTTTTATAAAATGAAGAACAGGACGTACATGTAATCATAAATGGAAAACGAAATAAGCAGAAACGAGACTGATAAGAATAAAGTTGACGCAATCGATCTAGAAAGTTGATTTTAAAAATAAGTATGTAAGATAAGTATACATTTTGCGATATGCTCTAAAATAGTTATTTTAATATAGACGCTGTGACAGCTGACTCAACGTTTTCAGTTCCAAGAAAGTAAATTTTCTTGTCGTCATTCTCAGTATGCCAAGCTTATCAAGCGACGCCGAGAAAGTAGGCTAGTAGAGGTTATTGAACCAAAAGACTATGAAAGGCGCAAGTTTGCACAAAGAAAATATAGGCCCTATTCACCTTTTTGGGATTTCGTCCCGCACACCCAGTGGACTTTAGACTCCACATACATGCAAGTGCTGTTATATATATTATTTTTGCGTAACGCTGGCAATGTATGAAAAATAGAGATTTTTAAAATTTCTAGTTTAACGCTTGACCAAAGATGACGGTTCTTTACGAAATACACACGACACTACGTGGCAGAAAGTGGAGCCCAATATTCGCCGACGGTGATGTCTGCCGAAAAGGTATAATAGCACTATAGGCAGCGCTCCCAGCCGTGATGCCGCTTGCTGGTGTTAGTATCAATTATTACATTAAATGTTAAGCTGATCATCCACACAGTTGCTCGCCGTCGTCAGAATCAAGCACTGAAACGTCCCAGCACCGACCCAGTTCCTAGTATCGGCGCGTCTCCTGTCCGAATCACGACGAAACCTTATAGCGTTAATGTCAGCGGCGTGGCGGCGTAACAGGTCAGCGGCAGCTTGGACGTGCTAATTCCTGCAGGACAGTGCCACCTGCTCGCTGCATATTGCATACAAGAAGTATAAATAATGTCATTAACTGAAACAGCGGCGAGCGACATCAGCGGAAGCTTGACAGCTGACAGCGGATGCTATGTTATGTACAACTACCTGCGAGCTACAACGAACTCTGCTAGGCTGTGGTCTGGCCACTGACAGCTGCTTTCTTGAGACATACTTTCCAAGACAGTCTGGTCTTTAGCGATTCATCACTTTTCAGTTTCTAAAATTGTCAACGTCAACAACTTGGAATCTGTATCACATTTTGACCCAGTTCCTAAGTCGAACGCACAATTTTTTTACATGTACACTTATATTTGGCAGTTTTTTAGAAATGATGTAAGTTGTCAGGTAGTAAAAGACTGAATTTTAAATGTTTACATGCCGATGCTAACAAACCGTTCTTACGCACACAGAGCGGGAAGGTGAAGTTTACGCTATTTTTTAAAACTGCACGCGATTTTAGAAAAGCAAGGTACTGCACCGGACTGATGCTTCCTTTCTAGTTTTTTTACTTATTCTGTGCCGAAAATATTTCATTTTTTCTGCCGCCTGTAACTACATCACACAGCAAGCATATAAGAAAATCCTCTGTTGAAAAAAGGCAGTATAATGTATATCTATTTGCTCGCGAGAGTACTCAAACCATTTTAAACCAGTTTTAATAAAATTTTCTAAAGATGTAAAGTGAACTGTGATCTATGTAACAAGTGACTAGATTTTATTGGCGATTCATATCACGCCCCGATCCAAAAAATTTACAGGATTTTTTTATTACGGCATTGCGATTTTCCGTGAAGCGAAGAATAAAACACGGTCTTTGGCAGAGGTTTTAAAGTCTATAATCTCACCGAATGTTTTCAAGTTGTATAGGCCTACGTTACAAAATTTGCGACCGTATCTGTATAGTAGAACTAATAACGTACACAGCGGCATGTCATAAACTGGTCACGTGACAGTCGGTGCGTGTGACCTATGCGTGTCACCTATAACAAGCGTTATATATAGCAACAGCAGCAGCAGTGTGTTGCTAGGGTTAGTGCGTCATTAACCTTGTCAGCGCCAATCCAGTGGACGCGATATTGAAACCGCCGCCCGGTCGATTGGATAAAAGGCCAGTACGACAGAGGACGGGATGGCACGTTTTGCAGCGAGCGGCGCTCGAAAAAATGCCCCGAAACGGGCGTCGTCAGGCTGTGGAACGTGCGTAGATTGCACAATGACCGTGTTCATTGTATGACTTGCGGGGACTCACCTCAACGCTTGAAATGTGACGATTTAATGCCGAAGATGGTAATGACAAGTAAAATGGCAATTAGAAGTCTCGAAGATCTGCCAGATTTTCTCGATTCCTGTGACTTCCAGTTTCTTTGATGATAAAACTTTAGTCATAAACTTCTTTTCCTTTGTTTTCGATGATTTGTTGTCAGAAATGATACAGATCCAGTCTTCCGTCATCATTACAGGCATTCCGCACAAGTCGGTGCAGAAGACCCAACGGTGGACTGTTCTAATTATTGAGAAAACTCTGTTTAAGTCGGTGTGATGTGGATACATACTGGTCACAGGCCAACGATTCTGTCAAATACAGATCCGCGCTGGCGCTGGCCACAGGCATGAAGACACGACGCCGCGGAATCCCAGGAGACACGAAATGATGCAACGGCCATGGAAGCCTACATAAATAGCTCTACATAGGCTTCCATGTAACAGCCATCGGCAAGAAGAAAACGATGATGATGATGATGATGATAATAATGTCTGGTTGTTATCTCCCGACGCCGCCGGCTGACCGAACAGGCCTGAGATAATTATCTACCCATCAACCCCCTTGGGGAGTACCTACATGTAAAGCAAAAGCTAAAACTAAACAAAAACTTTCATGCGATTTCGTTTTACAGTTCCGATGAGTTATGGCGGTGCTTTCACCTGTGCAAGAAACAAAATCGCACGCGATTGCAATTTTTAGTTTAGTTCTAGTTTTACATGTACACATCCACTTAGTTGCCAGGGCAACGACCGACGTGACCGGCCGGCATCAAACCGCAAACTAAACGAACTGATTCAATAGTATCGCATGTCGTCGTAGCCCGCTAAGACGATATCGAGGCGCAGGAATCGTGTTAACATGGCGCTAAAGGCGTCGACGGCAAAATACGCCATGCAGTCACGTTCGTGGTGCTAAAAAGCTACTATACGAGCCGATTATATGAATGCGGTCTACAAGAAACCGGTAGAAGTTGCCATAGTTAGCGCGTTGGCCAGTCTCAACCAAATTTTACCTTACACTCGTACTCATAGAATGCATGCAATACGCACGTTCCACGTATTACAGTCGAAGAAAGGACGTCGCTTTGGTCGATGAAAACAATGCTCTGGAAAAGCTTGCAATCACTCTATTACACAATTTATTACGTATCGAGCGATGAGACACGCAGCAAACAACATTAGTAGCTGATGAGGACGTTGCGTGTTAGGTAATATTGTTGCTACTGGTAATTTAACTAATAAAACTGACTCGATATTCTCCTACATGCATCACGCAGCATTTCTAAAACCTCATCCCCACCGCTATCGATAGGGCCTAAACTTGAATGCAAGCAATCTGGAATTGGATCGTGACGCAAATCGGAGTGCTTCGTCCATAAACCATTCTTTTCGCAACTGACTCAAATGTACAAAAAATGTCAATTCACGCTCTTTTAGTGGTAAAAAATCCTAAAATTATCTTGAATCTACCCTACACCATAAATCTCCACTAATTTCAAAACATTTCTTTTTGAGTAATGCCCAAACCGTTCGGAAAGTTTCGTCGAAATCTGTTCATAGCTGTTCTAAATCATCCACCTGACTAAGAAACAAAGTTTGGCGGAGCGGTGGAGATATAGCAAATAAACAGACGAGAAGCGCGCGAGCGCGAACAGGACGTACGGCTTTTGCTGAGCTGGAACTGGCGTGACATGTCGCTGACGGTGTCATAGACGAAGAGTTGCGGACTGCTAGCGGCTGCGACCGAGCGGTTGTTGTGTCGCCAGACCTCACGCTGCAGAGCTTGTCTTGTCTCCGCCGCATTCGACGTCTCCATGTCGAACACGGCGCCTACACACGCCCACACCCACACAGAGATGACACTGTTGCAATCAATTCACATCAATGAGACGACCACAATTATTCTCACACAGTCTGACGACGACCTGTGTAACGCAATATCATTCTACCGACCGATGCAATCGTATACAGTCACACTCCACTCTGCATGCCACGCTGGTTATTCGGTATAGCGGCGCAAAACGCCGGATAGTTCTGGAAATGTGTTGCTGTTACAAAAAAAACCTACTTGTTATACGAAGGCCGACATTGAATTGCCAGCGAGTTTATTAAGCGGATAACATATTACTGTCCATATCCCTGCAGTGTGTAATACCATGCACTAACTCACGATGGGTGAGACCTTTAGCCTACGTATTGCCAGTGACCAAATAATTCGGCAGCATCGTTAACAATAGCCTAAATGTTCGCACACTGTGCCGTTGCCAGTTTACCATTATCTTGTTTTTATTTACTAACATAATAATACATTTTATCATAACAATAGCAAAATGTAATAGCCATGTCAATAACGGAGGCACGTTTTAAGTTATTACACTGAATAAAAAAAAGTATCAGTTTTGAAAAAAACATAATACGAAGCACAATTTTTTATTCCACTCGAGCATTGTCTATCAGTCACCGTGATTCTCATCTTTCGCATTCATCGTGTTCAGTATCATTCTGCAGAGATTACACGCAGAGTGCTTCGTTCTTTTGCCATAGCGGTGCACGCAATGAATAATTTACTGCCCACCCGAAAACGTGTATCCATAGATTTGATAACATCGTCCCTTATTGTGTGGCGTGCTAAACGCAATCGCAGAAGGACCGTTATTGCTATAGCTCGATGATCTATAGAGCACTGAGCATTCACAATAGCACGGACACAGCGTTGTGATTACATGAAAGTCTAGACTCTGCATGGAATACGAAGCGTTTCCATTGCTGTTTTCCCCAGAATTCTATACTAAAAACTAGATAAAAGCACTCGCAGAGTAAAACCTCTGCCGACGTTATTTTCTTAGTTTTGCGGAGGTAACAATTATTCAATTGTTGGCGCTTTTAAGTAAGCTACACAGCTTAGCTTCTGTGCGATAACAAATTAAATAGTGCTGCCCGCCCGACAACGATGCTCAACAGTAAGCCCACTCACCGACAGTGATTATACTCGTACATTAAATGCATTAAAGTTTTAATCAAAATTGTAGCTCAGAGCTCCACAAAAATCTAATCATATGTTACTTCGGTCACATCTCATAACCCCTTGAAAATTCATCAAAATTTCTTCATAACTGTTTGAGTAACCTTGCAAAAAGAAACAGACAAGCAGCAGTTAATAACGAACGAATATGATGCAGGCAAACATGCACGCGAGGAGATGAACGCTGATCAATGTTGTTTCAGTTTCAAGTTTTGAATGTAACGTGTTGAAAATATTGTGCAGCAGCAGCATCAGAAGCTTACAGTGGACAAGTGATTTGCGCGTGTGATCCCTTAGCAACGTCGTCCACTCCCTCTTAACTGGACGACAGAATAACACACTATTAACTAGCATGTGCTCTGCAGCAGGGAAACGACGTTCTTTTCTTTACTTCTTTTTCTTTCCTTTATACATGTACTACATTACTGAACTTCTTCGAACGGAAGCGCTGTATAGTCTAGATTAGGTGTTATTCAGTTTTAATATAATTATATTCTGTACGGATTGCGAGCAGGACGAACATTAAATTATCAGTGAGGCAGGCCTATATAAAGCAAACATGTCGAACGAAAAACGAAACAAGTTTAGAAGATGCAGACATGCGACGTGTGCAACGCAAAGCACTTAGCAGCAGCGACTGACTGGCCGTAATGCAGTCGTGCAGATCAAGAGAGATCAAACATCCAATTCGTCGCTATCTCTGCTTGTCTGACTTCTGTATCTATTACATCACTTTGCCGTGTACTATTTATACTGCGCTATATCTTGCCCAGCAGACTGCTCGCCTATACCACATCGTCAAAATTGATATTCGTGTTATTTTCGCGTAAATTCACAGAAACCATTATTTTCTGCAAATAGAACTCATTCACCACCGGTAGCTTTTCTCTCCAGAATATTTTATGACGTGTTTCGTCTGTTATTTATAAGCCTAACTTTTCAATGCTGCACACTGATTTGGTTTATAACGTATTAATTTACGTATATCTTTCGCTGCATTTGTCTAATTAAACCCTAATCGCGTGTATAAGCCTGCTGGCAGTGTGAGCCGATTTTAAACTGTTCAGTTATTCGTCAGGAAAAACTGACATCTTTTTGAGCTATGGCGGCGACTTTGCATAATTTAAAGAGCGTCGTAGCGCGACGGCGAATGTCGACAGCGATGACTGACGTTAACGGCACCGTCGACCATAGACCAACTAGGCAATCCTCCTCACGACCCAAGCCAACCTGTCACTGTCGCCTCTTCTCCCCCGCCCCGTCCCATCCCCCCATTTTCGCTTCCTAGGAAGCCATTACTCAGTTACTATACGTGACGCCTTGCTGCAGGCAAGCCGGTGTGCTGCGACTGCTGACGGCACGACTGACTCCAATCGCTCCGAGTGAATTTGGACATTTCTGACGCACCGAGGCCAAGCTGCTCAGAATTCCGCTTCTTATTTTTGACTCCGAGCAAGCGACTTAACTAGTTCATTGCGCTCTGGTTGCAATAATAACTTTTTGACGTATACTCGGTACTCTTCTGGGTTTTTTTTCGCACGCAGCATCAAGTTATGATCCTTTCTGCCTGTCAGAATATTTCGTTTTACCTAAGCTATGTGTCGTACTCGTACCTTTGTTTTATCTGTTTCTTGCGTTGTTCAGAAATGATAGCAATTTCGCATTGTGACACAATACTTACGAGTGCAAATATAAAACGCTCTTCGCGTTAAGTGGCAGCAAATTAACCAAATTTCTGAAATAAAGCTAGATAGAAACTGTTTTAATCAAGTTACTACTGCTGTTATGTGCGAGTGCTGGTGTCCTTCGTGACGTTGGATTTCTGACAGTCACCGCCTACCTACAGGGTTGTGACGGACACATCGTCGTGGAAGGTCATAGCTAACTGGCGCCGGTGACACGACTTGACCCCGGATGTCCGGAGCTGGACGCGGAATGACGACGTCGCGAGCCAGATTTATTATCAGAAAAGAACAGCGCCAGTTAGCCGTCCGGGCGAGCGGCGATTTTTCACAGTTCACCGGACATCCACTGACCCGAGAATGGACCCACTGTCCGACCGACAGACGACATCGACCTGTGCGTTCAGTGCAAGACAGATTTCCCACGTGACCACCGCGACTCCAGCAGGTATTCCTTCGTCGTCGTCGTCGTCATTCGTCGTCGCAGGGGATGTTTCCGCCGCCTCCTCAGTTTCTGTCCCTCGTCGTTCTGCCCCAGGTCCCGGCGGACGATGCGCTGCCGGTGCCTCGTTATAGGATTACCCACCCCCCCCAGAAAAGTCTCCTCTGGCCGACAATTTACCGGCAAATATCCGCCCCGGCCGGCGGCCGCTTGCGCCGGACATAATTTTACCGGTAAATTGTCGGCCGGTGGAGACTTTTCTGGGGGGGGGGCGATCCTGTAATGGGAAAACTTATATGGGGCCGGCGATAATTTAATAAGGGGGAGACATATCAATTCTGTGATTCCCCGGGCGGATTGTTTACGGGGAAGACATTTTAATGTGACACCGGACCGCGGCGAACTGTTGCATGTCGCACGCACGGCGCAGTCCGTCCGTCCGTCCGTCGGCTGCCGGTGATAACATCGGTTTCCACGGAGATTGACTGAATGCTGCCAGCCAGAGATATACCGACCACGCAATAAACCGGTCAAGCAGTATCTCCCTAGCAGACGGCCGGGCGAGCGCGTGCGGCAAGCAACCGTTGAGAAATGTTACTATGCCGGTCATAAGTAGCAGCTGATTAATGGTGGCCAGTTCCTGATCAGGAAAAGTTATTAACAAATCTGAAAGATCGAGTTACATGCGGTTATTAAGCGGTCCTCGGTCCTCTTTTCACAGTAGGCCGCACTACATTGCACCGTCTCTCTGACTGTCTATCTGTCTGTGTTCCCCATACCCAGCATTAGATAGAAAATAAAAACATCCAAAAGTCTGAATTTGAGCGCAGAGTTGCATACAATGCACACAGTTAATGGGCCGGCGATAACATTATGCGCTGTATGAATTTGCGTTTTACTTACGTACGTACGTGTTTATTATGACTTGCGCTGCAGCAGTTTTGACGTCTAAAAGTCAATGAACTTTTGAGTCGCAAGGTCTATAGCTAGAGCTCTTTTACTGCATATCCCAACAGAGTTTAAAATCAAAGTATATTGCAGTAATATCACAACTTTTAATCAACCAACATTTTTCACTAATTTAAAATTAGGTGTTGCAGTTTCCGATCGGGTACACTATTTAAGCGAGACATGCGTTAAGCCGCGTACTGGAAGACATAGAACAGACTGAACAAAAAGGTACAGAACGTTATGATGAATAAGGTGAGCTACTGAGATGATCTGAATGAATGATGTGAATGCATAGGAATGGAGCAGAATGATAATTTTATCGGTCGATCTAATGGATTGGTCCCCAGTGAATGTATCGATTTGCTCTCAATTCATCAATCAACCACGTACATGTATAGATCTTTTCTCGTTCTGCAGACAGCCGATTAATGCAAAGTTTTCTTCATTCGTGTTGTTGCTTTGTTACTATTAGCGTCATCGGAGAATTTTGTGATGCACTCATTGATAAACATGGCAGTAGGCTGTCTGTCGTTACTTTCCAGAGTTAGCGGTTTACTACTCAAAGCGCGAAGCATAACAGTGTGCTTGGCCAGCATCTAATCACACGACAAAGAGATGGATGGTCGGTATAAAAGAAGACCTGACAAGCATAAATACAAGCGAGAGTAGAGTAGAGTACAGTACATAGTCTACATGCGCGACCGACCGAAAATTTATTTATTTATTTGTCTTCAGTGGCAGGCTCGAGGCCCATGAACACACATAACACACACAAACACAAAGACTAAAAAAAGACTAAAACAAACTACTTCGCCACTACTGGAGATTTAAAAAACAAGTCCGAAGATAAAACAGCATTGACAAGCGAATTGTCACTAATCTGCAATGATCGCCATAGTGAGAAAGTCAATTTACGCATATTTTCCGGTAATGATGAAACACTGTTAAAAACAAAAAGTTTAGAAGCACTACACCAAAAAGGCACGGGTATCCTCATCGTCAAGCAACGGCTGACAATGTCTAGAGAAAGAAAAAATCACATACGCTATGCTGCGTAAATGAGATAAAGAAAAATAAGGTCTTTGCTACATTACAACAATATGGTGGGCAGACTAATGATAATCCATGACAGACTCCATTCTGTAAACCAGGTCGTGCTGCGGGCAAAGTGTTGCTTGCATTCAGCTTTCATCCGTTTGTTTGGTCGTTGCGTCAGCTGCGTTCGTTGTGTTTGTTGCGTACATTGCGTGCGTTGGATAGAAACCAAGCTTTGCTTTGTAGGTTGTAGGCAATGATATCCTATAGAATATATAACTTGAATAGTTGTAGACAGCGGTCAATAGTGGTGATGAACTGTGTAGGCCTACAGCAGCGTCGAGGCGATGACGACGAAGACGTCGAGTAGGGACGCCAATCAAAAGTTTACCGTAAATCCACAACAAATTGTACAACGATCCATGAAAATCGGACACCCACAGCAAACCCATAACTTCTTGTTATACCAGTATCTTGCAGTCTACAACTTGTTCTACGACTTGTCGTCTAACATGTTTACGACGAGTTGAAACAGTTGAGTTCGCGTTTAACGCCACAATGCGATGTTTGATATGTCGACGGCCGATTGGCGTTGATTAAGGCGTAAGCTCCATATCGTTTTTATACATAGACTACGACATCGCTGCAGTCTACATACAACAGTGAATCGACTCTCTGGTGCACAACATTTTACTCAGTGATATGGCGACAAGACAGAAAATTCACCCTAGATATCTAAAGTCCTTCTCGTTCTATGGACGCAATGCCACAACCCAAAAGGCAGATCCGGTAGCGGATGATGACGCCGTCGGTTTGTCGTACTTTAAAGGGTTAACGCCAAAGACTGTTGGCAGCTCGTAAACTGCTCACTACCGGTCACGTAGGAGCACGTCAAGTCATCAGCGCCAGCAGCAGCAGCAGCAGCAGCAGCGACGGCGGCGGCAAAAGCAGCTGAATTATGGATGTCATGGCGACCGACGTGACTGTCCATTTGTCGTCGTGTCAGTGTTACGACAAAATGTCTCTCTCGTGAAAAATCCGTCCGGGGAGAGACAATCACGCAATTGATATGTCTCCAACTTACTAAAATATCGCCGGCCCCATAAAAAGTCTTCCCATTATCGAATCGCTTCCCAGAAAAACCTCCTCCCGGCCGACAATTTACCGGTGAAAGCCGCCAGGCGGGGCGGATATTTGCCGGTAAATTGTCGGCCGGGGGAAACTTTTCTGAAAAGCGATTCTATGATGGGGCACCGGCCCGGGCGACTGACGTTGACAGCGTCGTATATACTGCACGCCGACGCCGGACCAGCAGTCGGTCGCCGCCGCCTCGCAAGGTGTTGTGGAGGTCAATAAGAAATGATGTGACGCCGTCCGTACAACAACGTCACGAGACCATCAGCTGAGCCGCTCGCGGAGAAACAGCTGAAAGGACGCCGACGCGAGGAGGGGGCTTGCACGCCGCAGCAGATTCACGAATCCCCCCATAGTTGAAAATAATTGTCGACTTGAAGCGATGGCGCATTTTATCGTAGCGGAGACAGCGATGGTGTTTTTTAAAGTTACTAGAAAAAATGAGCCCGACGTCGCTAAAGAGAAGCGAACATTAAAACAGAAAGGTACTGTGAATGGTCATAAGACCTATATTTTATTGCATTGCTGCGGCTACCGATAATTCGGGTTTCTCGGCAGTCAGCCCGCATGTGACATTATAGTCACAGCCCACCAGCACGTCATCGTTGCATTTTGCAAGGCCCACCGTTTTCTTCCCATACAGTCGCATTGCATAATCACCCTGTGGTCATACTGCAGCAAATGATACCGCTCGGTGACAGAAGCAAATTTTTGTGCGTGTTGCTAGTTAAAATCTTACTCGACAGACAGACGGAGAGACAAACGGACGAGAAGCATAATGCGATCTATCTATCGGCCGCGTACAAATTATCGTTAACTCTGTCAGTGGCGCTATTGAACGCAACTACGACATCAGCGGTGTGATCGGTCGGAACTGGCGAAGGAAAAGACCTGAAGAAAGCCGTGACGATGACAATGTCTGCTGCGTGTGGTTCTTGCTAATTGAGGCAACACAGCGCCTCTGAGCTAATTCGTATGCGGCTTCAACGCCGACACCCACGAGTCGACCGCCTTGCACGGCAACGCATAATCTACCTCTGTCAACTTCAGCACTCTGTACACGGAAAAATGTTAAATAAAATAGAAACAAAACAGACGGCAAAACGTTTCTTAACGGCACATCAGCACACGACAGGTCATTCATTGCCACAAAACTACAACAACAGAACTAAAACACCGTTTTTACGCGCGAAAGTAGCTACTGCTTTCAGCGTGTCTTGGCCATCGCAATTCTGTCCGTCCGTCTGTCTGTCCGTCTGTCTGTCACACGAATGGATCAGTCAAAAGCGGTGCAAGCTAGAATCACCAAATCTTTACCGTCGGCTGCCTAAAAGACTCTAGTTTCCGGAACCGTGAAGCTTTTTCATAAATTCGAAAGAAGTCACCCCGAACAAGGGCGCTAAATGAAAGGGGGTGGACAAAATTTGCGATTTTTGGCCAATAAGTCGCTGTATCTCAGTAATGGTGCGAGATAAAGCCTAGGTTACTATTAAACACTAATAGGAAGTCGTACAGTGGCTCTAGATTGGCGCCGAATTCAATGACCTTGAATGACCCTGAACGCCAAAATAAGGGGTTTCATTGATTTTTTTGGCGATTTCCGGCTGCGACACAAGGCTATATTATTTACAAGGTGGCGCCACGAAACTATCGTTATGCGATTCAAATAGAGAATTTGGTATTTGTATATTAACTTAGCGTGAACACCCCAATTTTTAGCTAAACTACTGAACCGGAACTGCTATAGGCTTTCGCGCGTCTCGTGAGCATTAGCTCAAATTTATTGTTATTTTATGGCACAAGAACATCAGAAACAACACAGTTTCGTTTCATTTCTTTTGGTCTTCGATCTTTTGATTTTGTCGGTTGTATATGTCGACCGAAACATGCTTGAACTGTTTAGCACTTGCGTATCCGTTCGCGAAATGTGCTACTGAACCTGAAACAAATCCAAGACAATCCATAGTTGTTTCGGTGTTCTAGTGCTGTTCTGTCTCGCATGTGCCTTATTATTAGCCAAGCCGCTCTTTCTGAACACTGAATAGTTTGCACAGTTCTTTTGCTCGCTTTGTTATTCATCGTTTTGATGGACGACTGTCTCGTTTCGAGTGACGTTTCTCTCGGTACGTCATCACTCGGCCAGTTTTACTGCGCTAATCGTTTCTTCATTGCCTCCGTTACTTCTGCGACCTTTACGTCCGTGTACATTAGTCTTGATTTGTCAGCTGTCCGCAGCCCCGTTGGTGAGCAAGAAATGCTGTGGCCATAGGCCCATTTCTATGAAATTTCTGAAAAAGTAGAAAGAAACGATCGATTACGTTATAGGCTTCATGACCCTTTAAAAAATTAAATCCTGTTATAGACCCAAGAATGTCAAATAAACTACTTTATTAATATTTGCAAGACGTCAGTAAGCGATCACACACGACCTGTAACAAAAACACCACGCGCCACGTTTGTTTGAACATCTCACGGAAAGACGAAATGGACAAAGCCATCAGCAGAAGGGAATACTGGAGCTAAACTGTCTCAAGTGCTTTGCATGGAACGGACTAAGATCCAAGCCATAAAAAGGTGTCAGCATTACCACGCTGTGATGATGAAAACTCAGCTATCGAAGTTTATAAATAAAATACAAGTCGACACGATAATTTTTTTTCGTCGAATATGTGTCACGCAGCCAATTTCTGGTAAGCAAATTTGTTGTCGCATGAATAAACACTCAGCGTGCTCGGAGTCGAAAAGGAGGGCTTTTTACGTTTTTTTCCATCATCTCCAAAATAAAAAAAAAATTTACGAAATTTGGCATACTTAAAGCACCTATTAGGGTTTACAATTTGGTAAAAAAATCGTGCCAATCGGTTTATAAATACGCGAGATATCATTTTTAAAAACAAAAACTTTAGCGTCCTCTAACAAAAAAATGTTTCAAAAATGAAATTTGGCAGGCTTAAAGAGCCAGAAAAGGCCTACCATACAGTGAAAGAATCGTGCCCATATCATCAAAAATAAGCGAGATATTAAAAGTCAGAGAAATTCGTTTAGCGCCCCTAAAGACCAAACCGTTACTCCAAATCTAGCCCAAAACCAAAAATTTTGTAGGGAGCATAATGTTCACAGGTCACAGAAGTATGGTGACCGTTGGCCTTCAAATGGCTGAGAAAACTTGAGAGAAGTAAATTATACATGATTGGGAAAAAACAACGTCTAAAAAAGGTGGGGCGCCCACTGGCAGTCGGTGTCTAATCTGTCGGGCTGCTTAGTCGTACTCGAAGTCGCGAGAATAACTGCTGCAGCGTCAGTAGCCTATATACATCACACGTGTCACGTCGGCGTCATCTCTCGAGCAACTGCGAGCTAACACGCCGTCCAGGCGTTAGTTTTTCACGCGGCATTATGCCGAAATGACGCCATAAAAATGCCGAAAAGCTTGAAAAAGAACGTTAAAAAAACTTGAGAAGACGTCGGGGCCGAGTGCCAACATGTAAGCGTCCCAAGCGCCGACAGTAGCTTTGTCATCTGAATGATGATGATGATGGACACGAATTAATTTTAACGTGGCATGAAGTCAAATCGACTGCCAGAACACGTAAGAATAAAAAAAACAGTGAAGTCATATAGTAGTCAATGCAATAAAACGCTGTTAGTCAGAGTAGCTTTTTTCTTCTCTTTCTTTTTGTTTTATTAATTTGCTTTTTTATTACTATGTTCATTGTGGGCTTGTGTTGTGTTTTGTGTTCTTTGTGTTTGCTTTTATATGTATTTTTTGTGTGGCTGCCGCCATGGCGAAATTAAGTTTTCAAAAATTTCGGTTTTTCGTCTGCTGCGGAAAACTTGCAACGACGGCGATGACCGGACTGACTCCGGCAAACTGTTCCGTACAGAAGCAGCAGTCGCCGGGAAAGTCTGGTCCCCAATGGTAGAACGCACAGTGCGTGGAGCGACCAGCCCTGATGTAGTTGAAGAGCGCAGTCGGCGACGTGCGTTGAGGTGCAACACGCACTGAAGATCTGAAGCCAGGTAGCCATGTGCAGAGCCGTGGAGGCAACGAATTGCCAGCAATACACCAGCACTGCCAGCCGGAACGAAATAAGTTCTGGCAGCCGAAGCCAGTGTAACCTGCGCAGCAGCGGCTGCCCACCATAAGCGTCAAACGTACAGTAACGGAAATCCCAAAACTGCCGTTTAGTTCACGCTTCAGCGGCAACATCCGACCGACATTGACTGCGATGCACTTGCTTTTGCTAGCCTATCGCTTGTAAATAATTGACGTCAAATAAAATGGTGAATGAAAATTTCGGTTTATTTTTTTTCACAATTCTAACAGCGTAACTCGAGAGTTGCAATTTTGAGACGCAGCAAAGTACACAAAGACAACTAAAAATAGACTCAGTAATCCGCCACGGGATAAACGGCGGAACTAGCTGTCCGTCGGTCTGGCCGACCGTCCGGCCGGTGTCCCATTGCAGGATTGCCCCTCCACAAAGTTTCCCCCGACCGACAATTTACCGGCAAAAATTCGCCTCGCCCGGCGGCCGCCCAGGCGGGACGGATTTTTACCGGCAAATTGTCGGCCGGGAGGAGACTTTTCTGGGGGCGGGGCGATTCTATAATGGAGAGACTTGTTATGGGGCCGGCGACATTTTAATATCAAATTAGTGATTATCTCTCTCCAGGCGGATTTTTCATGGGAGAAACATTTTAGTTTGACACCAGCCGTCGCTAGTTACGGTAATCGATGCCCAATTTAACCAAACCCTTGACGCTGCAATTTACTGTCCGACCAACATTCGCCGCCGCTGCTGCTGCTGCTGTCGCCGCAGTTGATGCGTTGCCGCTGGTTACGATAGGTCATTGCTTATGCAGGCTACCGAATAGAAATGCCCCTCAATCGTCGCTTCATTAGCCTGTGTCCATCGGCATCGCCATCAGCTGAACAAGCAGCCATCACAGCCGTAACACCGACGTAAAAACTGAAGTCCCTCAACGATTTTTGCTGTCCTGCCGTAAAACGTTTTGTTGTTTCTAAACAGTCACGTAAGTAAGTAAGTAAGTAAGTAAACAGTGCAAACGTAGTGCCATATCTACCACGTGTTAAGTAATTATCGCGAAGCAAATAAATTTATTTTTGCATTCCGAATTTTTACACTGTATTTAGTATGCCTATTATGTAATGTTCACTTTTAACCGTAAATGCATGATTGCATCTTTCATTTGTTTATGTCGAAATAAAAATAGTACATTGATAAATTTGCATAACTTACTAAGTTATCTTGGTAGACGTTTTTATCGCGCGAGTTTGTTGCTTGTTCGTCTGTAGACCCAATCAAAATTTCTCGCAAAAATACAGGTCTGATTTTTTCGGAAAGTTGGCACAAATGCCAAGATTTACAAAAAAGTAAAAACAACGAAACCATAAAGTTCTGAACCTGTCGACTTTAAAATTGAAAATAAAACCGAAAAGTAAGCCAAATCTAGGAGAAAGCGTAAAAATGTGTTCTGAATAGGACATCAATACGAACGTACAATACAAATGCACACACGTGGACACGTTTTAAAATTTTTTCTCGGCCATTTTTCGCATTTTTTCCCATTTTTACAGTTACGAAAGCAAAATTTTGGGGAATCGTTGTGGCAGAACTTTTACAGGTCAGATGGTCTGCACGTAAACAATGAAAACACGAAGTTTAAATTTTGGACGAAACTTAGGGTGGCGGACAGCTGTCATACTTAAAATTTGACGAAGGACAATTAGACAAAAAAGTGTAATTAATCCTAGAGGCAACGATATGGCGGAAGTAGGTCACTAAGTCAACATGACGATAAAAAAATTGGACCGTAGAAAACGAATGAAGAGACTCAATGCGGTCAGCTGTTGGATAGAGATTGGCCATTGCCGAAACAGACAGAAAACAACAGTAAGTGACTGAAAGAAGTTACCGACCTACGAAAGCGCGTCTTGCCAGAGCGCCGGCTGTCGTCGCGGTAGCAGCGCGCTCGACCGGAAGTGGAAAGAACAACAGCGTCAGCAGCAGAGCGACGACGAAACGCAACGTCGACGACCCACAGACCGAAAGTCGCGAACCCACGACCACTGATGACGTCATTGTAGTGCCGACCGATCGACTTCAGCAGCGTAAGACCATCACGTGACCGTCAGGTGCGTGTGGCGTCATGCGCTGGCAAGCAACAGGTGACGGGAGAACATGTGCTGTTTAACGTCTGTCAGGCGGGCGTTGACGGTCGACGGCGTCTCACGAGCGTGCTGTAGACAACGCTACAGCTCACTGGGTGTGTGTGTGTGTGCGCGCGCGCGGCTCAAAGCGTCCGTGGCGTGCTGCGTCTCTCTTGCGTGCAAACCGAGAACGGGCGCTGCTGCCTTCTATTTCCCGTAATTCAATTTGAGATTGCGAAGTCGAGGCTGAGGTCGTCGGCTTACCAGTGACAGTTTGCAACACGCGCAACCGTTTCGCTGTATTCACACCGGCACCGCAAATCAACAACTCTATGATACCGGCACCAGCGCCAACAGGTTTCCGCGGTCAGTTCTGCGCATGCGCGACTCACAGTATCCGGTTCCGTGGTCGTCGATCGTGTCTTCGAACCAGTGTGCTGACTTTTATATGGTCATTGCGTGGTAGCGCACTGAGGGACTCTCGGTCTAGCACTACAGACACACTGGCCGGTGTAGCGGAAAATTCGTCACACCGGAAAATAATTCCCACATGCAGCAGTACTGTTAGGGTTAAGATTAGGGTTAGGATTAGGGGTAGGGTTAGGTTTAAGGTTAGGGTTTGGGTTAGGGTTAGGGTTAGGGTTAGGGTTAGGGTTAGGGTTAGGGTTAGGGTTAGGGTTAGGGTTAGGGTTAGGGTTAGTTACATCATGAGAATATGGAGGTGGAAAGAATTTTCCAGGTGCGACAAATTTTCCACGACATCGGACGGAAGGCGCCGTGGTGGCGACTGCTGCTCGACAACGCAATGCTGTGGCTCAGATTGCTGCTGCTGCTGCTGGTGGTGGTGCGAAGTTGGTTTGACAATGACGTAACGACCCGGCACCAGTCGCCTCGCCGTCACTGATGCATTAACCATCAACGACCGACCGCACACGCCATTATATGCACCGCGCGCACTCAGTATATAGCCAATCGTCTGTTCAGCCGGTTGAATTCTCGGCTTTTTTTGTCTACTTCAGTTGTTTATTATCTCCGCCAATGGAACGAAGAGAACATTGGAGAAGATTATGAGATTGGTCGTTCTGTATGTCCGTGTACACTTGGCGGAGATATGCACTCTTACGAGCGCCTTCTAGTTGTAAATGTTTTCGCTGACAGGCTATACTAGCTTACTTGTGGCACTGTTGGCGCACGCGCAGGAAATTACTAGTCGCTTACACGTAAAATACAAAACACTTGCGAAATAGTTTTTTATGCAAAACATCTAACATATAGTCACAGTGAATGATGGTGAACTATCGGTTGTCATAACGTAGTGCCAGAGGTGGTGTTCATTTGTGTCATCGTAATTCAGAAGATGTGCAAGTGGCAATAGTAACAATAACACGTCTCATTTAAAACGAGCCGCTAAAAGGGTATTAACGAAAAACGAACTGACACGCAAAATCAGCATCGTGAACAGTTAATCTGTTTTTTGTTTCCAAAAAAGTTAGGCAATAGATATTCGGCCTAACATTAATGAATTTGTATCAGAAGTAATTTTTCATGACACTTGTCTGTCGCTATAAATGAAATTGAATGAAAGCGTGAAAGAAGTTATTGCTACATAATTCGACGTAGACCACAGTCGCCGTTTCTATCAACGCGTCGCAGTCGATTAGTCAGTACTTGGCGCGTTTGTCGGTATGGAGCGGAGTGGCAGTGTCTGATTGACCGTGCGTCGATATCAGGCTCGTACGTTCACTAAGCCGACGCTAAGTAGTTGCTTCAGCGGCTGGCTAAAGCGACGGCAGCAACGTCGACTAAATCACGAGAAGCGAAGCCATACACGCAGCGTGCAGGTGCTTCCTGTAGAGAATAAACAACTCAGCAGCTACTATACTACGTCTCCCACAGATAATGAACCGTTTTAGACCACAATCAAAGCTTGCAAACTCGGATGTCATACGCATTATCTGTCGTCCATCAAGACTTGTAGGTTCATTAGCACTTTTATTTCTGTCGCGAACAGGTCTCTGCACATGTGAGTGTCGTCTGTAAGTTGTATGAGCCGGGCGGGTAACATCATATGACTAACAGATGACAGAACAGTGGCTCAGAACACTGGCATGTACCTCAGCCATGAAGTGTGGAAGCAGTGGCTTCTATCCCCCAAATCTGGACTCGAAATCGGGCGCAACTTCCCCACTGTTTTGGGCCCATGTCCCCCCAATTTCTGACTCAAGTTTTCCCCCTGCATTTTGGGTTTCTTTCCCTCTCTGGGGAGTAGGTTTTGTTAAGGGTGTAGATTGAAAAATAGAGGAAAAGTGAAAAATAGTGGAGAAAGTTTTGATCTACAATTTTAACAAAACTCCCCCCTTATTTTTCACCTAACGCAAGCTGCGCCCACCAGTTATATATAGGGATAGAAGCCACTGTGTGGATGCCAGTTGGAAGTGGCAGAAAAAATGTATAGGCCTACGCATAAAGTTCTGGCGCATAACATTTAAAATCAGCCTCGACACATGAGAAATTGAATCGACTGACGCAACGCTGCAGCAACAGATAGTCGAAGAAGATGGATAAAACGTGTGATTATCTAATCGGCTAATATGCCGCCATGGAGCGAAGAAGCTAAGTACTCAGGTCACTCAATACACTGACGACGACGAATAACTGGTTTACATGAGCGAAGTCGTTTACTGGCATGATAGTTGCATCAGCTGCAGGACTCGAGGTTGCTGTCTTGTTGAGTTCCACTGCCGTCCGAAGACTAGGCCTACGCATAAACACAGAAAACTTGCGACCAACAAGTCTACTAAAAACTTCACTACGAGATTAAGTGCATAATTATGTGAAAACTAAAAACTAGCGGACACTTCGAGTTCTCAAAGTCACTGGCAAATTGTTTACTATGTTGCTCGAATGGCAATCTGTTTTTTTTCTGCAGCGCAAATTTGGCGCCGCTTTTCGTTTCAAATACTGAAACACATCCTGATGCACGTGAACGTGAGCAAATGACGATGCGGTTACAGCAGTGTTTGAATTGCCTGGGGCGTTAAGGGAGAAAACAGTTGTGGGGTTGAACCCACACAACTGTTTCCTCAACCCTCTAGTACACTGTCAAATTATGTAGTGGGGGTGAGCTATATACTAATACATACAATTTACATCACAATTTTTGGTCGCGCTCCGACGGTCGAAAAGTTCAACCCCAGCTATTTTTTTCACAATTCAAACACTGGGTTGCAGAAAAAAATACAACTTTGTCGAAGCTTAAAGATAATGACGTTCATCTGGTATTGTTACGTGATAAGCGTGTAAAATTTCACGTAAAAATCCAAGCAGTTGTTTAGAAAATGGCAAATAATTTTTCGCCGCACCCTGTAGATCGGCTGCTGTTCAAGCGGTATGGCGGGCTCTGCGTAGGTACTTCGCGGTGGTCCTGCAGCAGTTCACCAAGTACGGTGCCTGGACTGGTGCTGATACGGCCACGCCCATTGATGACGTCACTGTGACGTCACCCGTGTCGTAATAGAGTTCCTGCTGCAGTCTGTCCGATACTTCGCGTCAGTGATGCTGACGAAAAGGTCAGCTACCGCTTAGAGAAAGGAGCGTCAGATTTGTTTTCGATTCTCTCATCATAAAGCTACTCAAGGATTTGTTTTTTCATCTGTCCCATTGCTATGACAACCGACCAAAGACGAAAAACGATGACTAATAAAACATAACGCAAACCTAACTACTACTAATCGTAAGAAACTTTTTTCAGGCATGTGTTGAAAATAAGGACATTGATAATATGTGTACAATAGTATTTGACAGCTGTTTGCAAATTAGCCTGTCTTGAACAACTAATGTTTAGATATTATCGATAATGAGACACTACGGCGAAGTCGCACATTCTGATATATTCTGAAACACCCAAAGCCAATCCCCGTCCCCCATACATAACGACACACGAGACGCCTAAATCCGACGTGGCTTTGCATTAGGATCGTTGAATACTTCGATGTGGTAAGATTCAGGGACTATCAGTTCATATTTTCTAGGCTCACTCAGATGCTTTCATGTCGTAATCAATGTATACTGCACACGTCATGCAGGCTGCAAAACAAGAGCCGACACAGAAACGCATGTTTAGCCAATATGTTGTCAACTCCGTGCAATGCTGAGGATGACGCGTAATACTGATCGTATAATACTGCGGCACTGAAGGGCCGCGCTATGCGACTCCTTTTACCTTTACCTCTGCAAAAAATCTTTTGTCTTCGAATGGGTCCGAGTTTGTTAGTTTGTCAGCTGTTGTCGAAAATAAAATTGGACTTCGATGACATTTTTGGACGGGTGGGTGTAGCTCAAAGAACAAGTGACTGATTCGGATCCGCTGACAGTGCAACAGACTGACCCACACAACACCAGTTGTACTGAGACCGTTTTATTCGCCACATGGCAAAATTATTCTACGGCGGCGTTTTTATAAGCAATTATGCAACCAGACGGCGGTGTTTTACTTCATAAAACCTCAACGACGAACTTGGAACGTCTACCAACGCTTACAGAAGATGCTCTGAAGTTTCAGTTACTGCGTAGGTTTTAACAGACGAGGTTTAAGAAACCGTTTTCAAGTGCCTAATCTTTGTGCTCATGGAGCCATTGCCATTCCCAGTAGTTCAGTTCAGCACAGTAGCAGAGCCGACGGGGGAGGCCCAGGGGCCCAGGCCCCCAATCGTCCACACAAAACATGTTATACGTTTAAAAACTTCACTAAATTTGCCAATTTTGTCAGTTTATTCTCGAATAGATAATTAAAATTGTTGCCACCCGATCTCATCTTTTAAAGCTGAAATGCACCAAATTCGATTTCAGCTGGGGCTCCCTCCAGACACCGCTGGGAGAGCTCACAGCATTCCCCAGACGCCCTAGCTGGATTTTAGGGGATCCTACTTCTAAGGAAAGATAGGGGGAAGGAAGGGAAAATGAAAGGACAGAGAAAGGGAGGGAAGGGCAAGAGGAGGAAAGGGAGGGGAAGGAGGAAAGGGGAAAAGGAAGGGAAAACCAATTGAAATTTCTGGCTATGCCACTGGTTCAGCATGTGTGTTGCGTGCAGTCATATAGACAGGAAAGTTAAGGCGGCAGTGCCATGCTGATGCACAATAGCTGTGTAGATGCATCTCCGATGTTTTTAGCTAGCTCATGAACTGTCCAATAAACCCAGTCATTAGTCTTGTGATGTGCAATGTTGGAGGCTTACCGCAAGGTTAAATCAAAGCCAAAAACAATCACGGAACTCAAGGAATCGCTTCAGGTTATCTGGAGCAACCTACCACAAGGACCGATCGACAACACTGTGAAAGACTTCTCAAATTAAGCGACTGAAGGCTTGTGTTGGAGCTTGGAGCTGTCGGTGGACACTTCGAACATTCACAGCGACAATGAAAATCTGGCATCTGATCATTAGTTAACTGTGTTGTTTGACTTGTTTCAGCGATGTTATTGAACTGGTGTTGTAGCTTGAACATTTTTTAACGCTGAAAAATTGGTAGGCGGTCATGTTAAAAATCTATAACTTCGTCATTTTTCAATGGAATCGAATTTTGTTTGGCAGTTAGCCGTAGAACAATTCCAGAAATAAATCTGGAAAATTTCAGATTAAAATGCTAAACGGTTGCTGAGAAAACAGCGAAAAACTTTAGGGGCTATTTTTTTTGCCACACCGTGTACAACCTCATAAAACTAGCAAAAACACTCAACCACAATGACAAGTCAAATTAGCACCATGACAGTTTCGTACAGTTAAAAAATTAAATTGTAAAAATGTTTACTACAAAACAGCACAAGACGTAACTTCAAGCACTATGATAAATAATTCGACTCATGATTCTCAGCAGCTGTCAAGTCAACAAACCAAACAGCTAACAGCAAGAAACAACACAGCGTTGAACATGCTAGGTTTGTCCAAACACTGCAGATTACTAACGTAGACCACCATTTTTGTGACCTGAGCTAATCTGCAGTGCATGAACAGTAACTAACTTAAGGCTACTAACATAAAAAAATTTCTGGGCCATGCAGTTTATCTGCGGCAATCTACGGTGCCTAAACATGAAAAATTTCAGGTCGGCGGTGTTTAGGCAGACCGCAAGATTTTTGCAGTACAGTGCAATCAATATCATAGTCTCATAAATCTGTAACTGTAAAATATATGGTAGTGATGATTCGATATATCGAAAATACTGATATATCGTTTTCAATATCGATATATCGTATCGTATCGTATCGTCAAAAAATATCAAATTTTTTTATATATTGTGATATCTTTTATAGATCACTATATTTTCGACATACCGCGATACTTTATGCCAGAAATTTACATTTTTATTACTGCATTGCCAAAATAATTAGAATAAACAGAGAAATGACAAACTAACCAAAGCAAACTAACTATAGTGTTGTAATTTAACAACATTTACGACAGTCTATAGTTAATTTTTAAGTTCACTGACACATTCTAGTATCTACGTAAAGCAAACTGCAATGCTAAATGTTCACGTCTTGTTCTTGTGCTTGTATAAGATTTCCATACTTATTATTTTAAAAATATCGATATCAATATCACGATATTTTCAAAATATCGTATCGATATTGTATCAAAATTGAAATCCTGATATCGAATCATCACCAATATATGGACCCAACGGCGACAATTTGTGCAAACTGAGATCACATACCAGTATACGACTAGAGTCATTACGTACATGATATTTCACAACAAATGTCTACCCGGTGGTCTGCAAAAGAAGCAGAAAAAAGGCCAATGCCAACATTCAATGCAGTTATGACAAAAACTTAGGGACTTCACTTTTCCACGGCAAATTTTGCCAAATTCCAAAGGCTAGTTCACAAAATTCCCACGGCTCACCACGGCAAAACTGCCTAAATTCCGCGGCCTTCTGTTTGTGAGTAAATTTTGCTTAAAAACTTCCATTATTTAAGGCTGGCATACTTGCTCATTTCTTATGCTAGCAACATACAAAAACTAAAAATTTGGGGCAAAGCCCAACGTGAGTCCGCCCGGCGCCCTAAGTCCGATTGGGGGAAATTAGGGGGAGGGGTAAAGAGGGGGGAGAATTTCCCCGGCATCAAAGTCAC